>TARA_R100000664_G_scaffold27197_1_pt1 | contig 23420 bp, 28 predicted proteins | sample TARA_R100000664 | Tara Oceans TARA_R100000664 (sample SAMEA2622705) | marine metagenome | biome: marine biome (ENVO:00000447); feature: deep chlorophyll maximum layer (ENVO:xxxxxxxx); material: "saline water (ENVO:00002010), including plankton (ENVO:xxxxxxxx)" | depth 115 m | reverse complement strand
GATTGCTCCCATTGCTTGATGTGAAAGTTTCATTTTAATCTCCTTTAATAACTCTATAACTATCTTCATCAAAATGTTGTGTAGAAAATTCAAACATTTCAGTATCTTCTATAGCATGCATTTGATGCCTTAATCCGACCGGTATGTGAAAATTGTCGCCGGCTTTTAATGTTATTTGTTTTGCTTCCTCAATGTTGTCTGTGTCGCCGTAGGTAACTAATAACTCTCCTGAATGTACATAAAACACTTCGTCTTTGATTTCGTGATAATGCCAAGAGCATTTTTTATCTTTCTCAAAATATAAAAGCTTGCCACAATACTGCGGCTTATTTACAATCCATTTTTCATATCCCCACCCTTTTGGAACAATTTTCACTTTATACCTCCATTGTCTAATATATTAGTGGTAGAATACCCCTCGATATAATTAAAAATCTCAACATTCTTGCAAAAAACACTGCCAATAATTTCTTCTTTTTTATAATCTCCACCTTTTATAATAAAGTCAGGTTTCATCTTCTCTAAAAGTTTGTATGGCGTCTTTTCATCAAAAATTATAACTTCGTCCACATACTTCAGGGACTCTAACATAAATTTTCTATCTTTTTCAGAAAAAAATGGTCTATCCTCTCCTTTAATTTCTTTTACACTTCTGTCGCTGTTCAATCCTACAACAACATGTCCTAATGTTTTGCAATATTTTAATAATTCAACATGACCACGGTGCAATATATCAAAACAACCATTTGTAAAAACTACAGTTTTATCTTTTTTAAACAATAGAGACCCCTCTTTTTTGTACAACTTTTGTTGCACATTTATTAGCAAAAATAATTGAATCTTCTATATTTCCTGTTTCTACATATTTAACCACCAAAGAAGCTATAAAGGTATCTCCGGCACCTGCTAAATCCTTAATCTCAACTTCCGGAACTGAAAATATTTTTCCATTATGCTTTGAGCCGTCTTTACCGAGTGTTATTATCAATTTGTCATCAAATTCTTTTTTTAAAACATGCTCTGTTCTTTTAAATTCACTAAAATTTATTTTTATAAATTTAACATTTCTACACCAATCATAATTTAATATTTTCTTTGTATCTAAAAAAACATTTGGATGAGATGATGAAATTTTTAAAATATCCTCTGTGGTTAAAAAACCCTTGCAATAATCAGAAATAATAACTGCTTCATATTTATCTAATTTATCAACTATTTTCCCAACATCTAAATTTTTATATCCATTATTCTCCGAATCTACCCTTAAAAACATATGGTTTGTTCTCTTGTCTATGAATCTAGTTTTTGTGATATTTTCCCATCCAGAATTTGTAACAATGTCGCATTCTAACCCTAGGGACACTATGTTGTTTTTAACATTCATGGCCATTCCTAGGCTTTTTAATGTTTCGGCAGTGCAAAAAACAGGTGCCGGAGCTTCAGGGGCTAATCTTTCTACTTTTCCATAATTAAAAATATCAACGCAGGTTTCACCTATTACTAAAATTCTATTTTTTTTTACCTCTTTCTTCATTAGCAAGTCCCCGTTTTATCTTGATAAATATAGTCTACCAGATGATACCCTATCTCTCCAATATTCTAATAAATCGTTCATGGTCTGCTCAAAACTATAGACCGGCTGCCAGCCCGTATGTTGTGAAAATTTTGTGGTATCTGGTACTTGCAAATCTGCATCTATTGGGCGCAATCTTTCCGGATCTGTTTGTATATCTATTGATTTTACAGTCGACTGTCCAACTAAATAATCAAGCATATCGCCAATTTTACATGTGTAATTACCCCCAATGTTGTAATATTCTCCGGGCTCAGGATTGATTGTGACTAACATATAATAAGCCCTAACAGCGTCTCTTACATCAGCCCACGTTCTCAGTGAATTAAGGTTTCCGACTTTTATAATAGGCTCTTGAATACCCGCCTCGATCATTGCTATTTGTTTTGCAAAAGTTGATTCGGCAAAGACATCACCCCTCCTAGGCCCGGTGTGTGTAAACATTCTAGTTGTCATGACTGTCATGTCATATGCTTCCGCATAATACCTTCCAATTAAATCTGTTCCCACCTTTGAGATAGCATATGGAGAAGCAGGATGAAACCTTTCTTCCTCTGATATTGGTAATCTATCTGCCGGGACTTTACCAAACACTTCAGAAGAAGAACATACATGAATTATTGGATTATATTTGGATTTACGAACTGCTTCCAATATATTTGCCGTGCCTATGATGTTTGTGCTAAAAGTTTCAATTGGAGATTCAAAGCTGGTTTTAGGATAGCTCTGGGCCGCAAGGTGAAATACATAATCTGGCTGAGATCTTGAAACAACATCATAAAGAGACACGAGATCATTTAAATCTCCATTACACAATTCAATTCTATCTTTTTTATTAATCTTTTCAAATAGATGCTCAATATTTTCTAAATTATCATTCCACCTATAGAGTCCAAAAATGTCCCAATCAGTCTCCTCTAATAGAAAATCTGTCAAATGGGAACCCACCATCCCAGTTATACCGGTAATTAAGGCTCTCTTTTTCATTAAAAGCTCTCCCTATACCATTTTATAACTTTATTAATCCCTTCTTCTAAAGACACCAAAGGCTTCCAACCCAATTCTTGTTCTGCTTTCTTACAATTCAAACACACTGTTGTTTTTATTGTCGGTTTTGACAAATCAAATTCTATATTTAATTCTCTTCCGGAAGCTTTAATAATTTTTTCAACTAAATTCTTAATTGTAGTTGCATATCCACAACCAACATTGTAAAGTTTATAATATTCTTCTTGCCTGTTTATAGCACAATCTACAAATCTCACAAGATCTCCAACGTGCAAAAGATCTCTACCTTCACTACCATCACCCCATACTGTAATGTGCTTATCTGCTGTCATAACTTTTGCGACAGTTGCTCCAAATACATGACTTCTTTCTAGATCATATTTATCATACGGTCCGTATATATTTGAATGCCTGATAACTGTGTGCTTGGTCTTTCTAAACCTAGAATAGAAATCACACATCTTTTCAATATAAACTTTAGTATTCCCTACACCAAAATATTTAGACAAAAGCTCTTCTCTGGCGTCAAAATCATTTTCACTAATTGGTTCCTGATTTGGTTGATACATGACTGTGCAACTCGGAAAAACAAAGTGTTCAACCCCTATCTCATAACATTCTCTCAACAAAAGAGAATTCATAACAGCGTTGTCTGTCACATGAATATGGGGTCGTGTGGTTATATCTTTTGAGCCACTAGTTGTCGCTGCAAATTGTAACACAACTGATGCACCAGACAAGGCCATCTTAACATCTTCTGGATTGTTTAAATTTGCCTTCACCCATGTCACATTGTCATTTGTCGCATATGGCTTTCGGATATTGTAAATCGCTGTAATATCATATTCCCCTTGTTCAGAATAATATTCAACTAGGTTTCTGCCGATAAAACCAGTCGCTCCACATATGACCATCTTTTTTCTATTCTTTGTCAAAATAAAACTCCTCTAACACTTTCCTACAAGTCTGCTGTTTAATCCCGGTAATGTCTTCTATTATACCACCATTTGTCAAAGGTGTTAAATATTTAAATTTTCCATATGAAATTTTATTTTCTTTTTTAAAAATTTTTGCAATGTTTTCAACACTTATAATATCACTAGACACAAGATCATAAACGCCGCTTACCTTTGCTTTTTTAATGATGTTAACAATATGCCCATAAGAAACAAAACTAAAATTTGAATCTTTATGCAAGGATAATATTGGTTTTTCATCCAGCATAATTTTTGAGACATTATTTTTTCTCATTTGATTCCCAATGAGCGCTCCGAGTCTAAGTATCAAGGGTTTATTAGCCTCATTCAAGACTATACTTTCTGATATCCTTTTGAATATAGAATAATCTGTTTGTGTAATAGCTCCAGCATCTACCGAGGACATGTATATAAATTTTTTGTGCGGTATTTCACACAATTTTGAAGTAAATTTTAAATTATCACAATAATATTTATAATATTCTTCCCCCCTCCTTGAATTAAAAGCGCAGTGCAAGATTGTATCAATTTTCACGTTTTCTTTCAATATCTGATCTGCGTTTTGCCTATTAATACAAATTGCATTTTCAAATGTTGATGATAAATGCCTTCCCAGTCCGCTATTGACCCCGGTTATAAGATATTTATTTTCTAAATGCATTGTGCCTATCATCGATAATTGATTTATTTTCCTTAAACCATTCAATAGTCTCTTTAATTCCGTCCTCCAAGGATACAGTTGGCTCGAACCCATAAGAATTTGCCCTAGACATATCAAATAACCTAAGCTTATCACCAGTTGGCTTTGAAATATCCCATTTAATTTTTAATTCTTTGTCACAACTTTCAACAATCGCCTCAACTACCTCTTTAATACTAACTCCTTCGCCCGATCCTAAATTAACTGGTTTCGTAATTTTATTTTCTACCATGTGCATCATCCCTAGCGCCACATCTCTAGAAAAAATAAAATCCCTGACCGGGGTGCCATCACCCCATACTTCCAACGTATCTCTCTCTATAGCTTTTCTAATTAAAGACGGTATAACCATTGCATTCTCTGGATCGAAATTATCATATGGTCCATAAACATTCGCCGGTCTCACAATAGACACGCAGTTCCAATCATACTGTATTGCATATGCTTCTGCTTGTAATTCGCCTATTCTTTTTGCCCATCCAGCAAATCGATCATTTTCAGATGGAAATGTTCCCCAAACATCATCCTCTTTAAAGATTTGTGCCGGTTGATAAACACCGACGCTGCTAGTATATAAATACCACTTCACGCCGCATCTTCTTGCGGCTTCCATCATATTGGTGTTAAACTGGAGCATTGGGACCATGAAGTCTGCTGGCTGTTCTTTACACATTTTAGGAGATCCCTTAACGCCCACTAGATTAAAAACATAATCCATGCCTTCGCACACTTTTAAGCAATTTTGAAAATGGACCAAATCTTCTTTAAAAAAAGTAACCCCCGGTGGTAAATTATGCGGCTCGTCTAAAGAAACAATGTACAATTTAGCACCTTTGTTCGCCAATAAATGCACTAGCTCTCGACCGATCATACCGGTTCCACCGGTGACAAGAACTTTTTTATTCTGAAACGATAATTTCTTCATTTAGACCTCTTTTAGATTTTATTTAATTTTTTACACAATTCAATAATTTGTTCATCCTGTAATTCTGGATGATTTCCTATATACAGTCCATAATCATGAATATGATTAGAAACTGCTAAATCTTCCGCTACAACGTAGTCATATTTCCCTTCGACTAAATATGGCTGTAGTGCTTGATTACCTCCTCCAGCGGTGCCTATTCTATATTCCACCTTGTTATCCTCTAATATCTTACAAATTCGCTCCAATAATTCTTTATTTTTTTCATTTAAAATTAGAGGGAGTGAAAAACTACTATTCCCATCGTCATCATAATCTAGAAAATATTTATTTTTATCCAAATTATCAAGCCAGCACTTTAAATTATTAACTCTTCGTTCAATATTATAGTCTAAACGCTTCAACTGGTGCAGCCCAAGAACTGCATTCAGTTCTGTTCCTCTCATATTATATCCGGGAACTGCGAAAGTGAACAAAGGATTTAAATACGGATATCTCTCTTTATATTTATCTTGCAATTCAGGAGATGCTTCGCGAGTCATGCCGTGAGATCTAAATAATTTAAAATATTCTTGAATTTTAGGATTGTCCGTACAAAGAACTCCGCCCTCTATAGTTGTAATGTGATGTCCAAAATAAAAAGAAAAATTTGACATATCAGCAAAAGTGCCAATCTTCCTGTCTTTATATGTCGCACCATGAGATTCACAACAATCCTCAATCAGTATGATGTCCCTCTCTTTTGCAATCTTGACTAATTCGTCATTAATTCCATTAAAACCCAATGCATGAACCAACACTATTGCTCTAGTTTTATCTGTTATAGCATTTTTAACACTATCGACAGAAAGAGCTAAATTTCTTTTATCAACATCGACAAAAACTGGTGTGAAGCCCAAATTTACAACTGGAGCAACATCTGATACCCAGCCAATTGGCGGCACAATAACTTCACCTAGACCTTTTAACTCCTTAACAACACTCATCATAATATAATTTGCTGAAGCTCCTGAATTGACAAAAGTGGTATGCTTTACGCCTAGCCAGTCGCTCCACGCTTTCTCGAACTCTTTTACTTTTTCTCCGTTTGTAAACCTAACGTTTGGAGACATAATAAAATCTACTAAACATTTTTTATCATCGTCAGTAATGTTGTCATTTATCAAAGGCCAATTAAATTTATTTTGTGACATAAAACTCTCCATACTCTACAAAAAGAGTTGATTTTCCGTCCTCTCTCTCATAGGCTTTTTTAAAAGCTGGAAATATATCTTTGGGCTCTTTCAATTGAACGACATCAATGTTTGTAAGCATTTTTTTAAAAGCTTCTGTATGATCTTGAGTATGTTGCGGGCCTGCGTCGATTGGACTTTTGGACCCGACAGCAACACGGATAATAACACGAGGCTTCATATCACCCTTTGACATCACTTCCATCTTATCCAAATGGTTAATCAATTGATTAGCTGACAATATAAAAAAATCAAACCTAGGATACATTGTCACCGGAACGAAACCATTCATTGCCATTCCGGTAGAAATACCAAGCTGTACCTCTTCAAAAACCGGCATCTCTATTCTTTTCTCTTTATTAACCTTTTCTAATGTGCTGGAGATCGCATGACCACTAACAGCGCATGCCTGTCCCAAAAAAACAGTATCTCTTTTTTCAGAGAGCCATTCCATGGATCTTATTAGTTCTTGTTTGTATCTCATTTTAAAAATTCACCCACTTGCCTGTTCCGTGATGAGGATAATCAGAATCATATTTATAATAAACAATGTCATCGTAAATTTCTTGCCGTTTTCCCCATGCCATATCCGTGGGGGTATGCACACTCATGTTGTTATCTTCTAGAACCCAAATTAATGGTAAATTAAAATTTTTAGCGTATTTATAACATTCGTGAAAAATGCCGGTCTCATAAGTCATATCTCCAATAAAGCACCAAACTTTTTGTTTAGAACCTTTTCTTTTCAAAGCTAGTGCAGAACCCAAAGCCAAAGGAATAATGCCTCCAACAATTGAAGAAGCATAAAAATTTGGTTCAACATTGTTTGTTCCCATGCTATGCCCTGAGACTATAGAATTATACAATTTTTTCGGCTCTACTCCGTGGCACAGAGCTTGATAATGATTCCTCCATGCAGCAAAAACCCAATCTTGCTTATCGATGTATTTAAAAATTTCTATAACTTGACTTTCATTGTTGCTGGATAGGTGAATTGGCCCTTTTATATTCCCTGCTTCATATTCGTCTCTAATTTTATTTTCAAAATCAATCAACTCTTCTGGTGTTATTTCTATTTCCCTAACGGTTTCTAAGTGTTTTGGTATATAAAGATTCATTATCTGTCCCTAAATTGAAGTATTGGACTTTCCGTAGGCCAAATAATATTGATCTTTGGATCGTCCCACTTAATTGTAAATTGGTCTTCTACATCAGGATATTGGCCTTCGTAACTCCATTTGTAGTGAAAAACTGATTCGTCACTCATCACGAAAAATCCATTTCCCACTCCGGGTGGAAGTAAAATTTGTTTTCTGTTTTTATCACTCAACATTGTCCAGTCCCACTGCTGGTAAGTTGGAGAGTCTGGCCGGTTGTCGACAACCACAAAATATAACTCTCCAAAAAGACACGTTACTAATTTATGCGATTTTTCATCACCATGAATGCCTCTTAAAACATTTTTTCTAGATGTGGAAACTTTATCATGATTAAATTTTAGCTTAAAATCCCCCTGCTTCCAAATTGTCCACAAGTCACCCCGAAAATCAGTAAACACATCCGGGGAAAATATTTCAACACCTTCAATCTTCATTCCAGCTTATTTCCCAATCTTTAAATTCTGCTGCTAAACAGTCAATTTTATAATCTTTTCGACCGCCGACTATTTCTTGAATTTTGTTCTTAGCAGTGTTCCTAATACCATTTAAACCATGTGTTAACTCTAGATTATTACCGTCCTTGATGCCTTTCCTATAATTTGATTCATTATGCCAGATATGAAGATTCATCTGTGACAAAACAACAATGGCTCTAACAATATTTGCATCGATCTTGGTGTCTTGTTTTTTTAATATAAGATCTATATCATGGATAATATCTCTTATTTCACAAGCATATTCATCTTTATGCTCTGTGATGAACACTTCTTTAAGCTGTGCAATGGATAATCTATCAACCAATTCTGATAATGTCGGCAAATATTTTCTATTGTTTTTCATTCAATACCCTGTTCATCAAGTTTCTAGCAAAAGTATCGTCCATAGAACAATATTTTTTAGCTAATTCATAATTTTCTTCAATAAATTGTCTTTTTTGTTCATACAACTCTGGTGTTGCATTTTTTAATATTTGAAGTAATTCTGGACCTGTGTTGAATTTCAAGATACCCTTTTCATTAAAAAACTCGCCTATATTATCACATCCCCAGAAAATTGGTATAGTACCATACCGAAACACATCAACCAAAGTTTCTGTAAAGTAATTATTTGCCTTTGAGTTCATCACGGTGACACTAAAATAGTAGTCTTTGAGCGGTTCCTCTTTTCCCTCTCTTATTGCAGCGGCGGATAATCCTGTCTTTTTCTTCCCGAAAGGCTTATATCCAGTTCCCCATAAATCAATGTCAAATGGTTTGCTTAGTTTTTCTGCTATTTTATGACGAAGTTGATGACCTCTGGTCCATTTTTTATCACTTGCAATTAAAGATATTAGTTTATTTTTTTCAAAAATACCTGCGTCTTGATCCGACACACGAGAAGTTCCTATCAAGTTTTTAACATATTTATCACCTCTTTTGAGTAATTCTTCATCAAAAGTGAATATATAATCAAATTTGTTTTCAACCATTTTAATTTGTCGATATGCAAACGGGTGGATATCCCTGCATTCTACAATCCATGCAATTTTATACTTTGTCTTTATTCGATCGACCCATGGAGATACAAGATCTTTATCTGTGAATACAGTAACCCCGTCAAACTCCTCCAGCCCCAGACCGGGACCTTTTCTCACCCACTCTATTAAACTAGGTTCGAACTCGCTTGAAAAATTATGCTTATCCCAAAATTCATAATAATTTTCCGGGGCCAAGCTATCAAATAAATTAACTTTTAATATATCAGACATTTAAAATAACCCTTACCATAATATTATTTACGCCATTTCTAATATTTTTTCTATGTTTCCGGTATCAATATACTCGCGAGCCTCTAAAAATTTATCAATTGGCATTTCTCCAAAATTAACAGGATTCCCGTCTTTATCATTCAAAATTTTTGTTGCGTCGTCTAATTCTAGAACATAATTGTGAAAGGCTTCGTCACAAATTGGCTGGCCGGTTTGATCATAATTTATGCCAAAATGGTGAGTAAGTTTATCTCTTACTCTATACCACATAGCAGTGCCCGGATAAGCTGTTGCAGTGAACATTTTTTTGTTAACGTAAGACTTTGCAATCTCATGATCCATGGAGCCTTTTTTAAATTCTGAACTCCAAAAGTCTTGTTGCCACAAAATAAAAGCTACACTAGTCTGTAAGTGTTCCAAATCTTCACCGGGATAGCCCATAATCCAAGTACAGTTAGGGTGAATTCCGGCCTCTTTGCATGTCTTTATAGCTGTCATCATTGTGTTGGGAAATTCATAATTCTTGCCATTAACGTTGACCATCGACATGCCTCTTTTTAAAATAAAGCCGCCTTTTTTCATGTTCGTCAAAGTATGCTTCGAGGCGGATTCTGCCCCAAAACCTATGTAGACACAACCAGATTCTGCCATGTCAAAAGCACGGGCATCCGCTTCGTCCATTCTAGTGTGAGTTCCCCATCTCACTTTGTCCAGTCCATACTCTTTGAAAATTGGCACCATCCTTTTAATTCTTCTCTTGTCAACTGCGAAATTGTCATCTGGAAATCCGATAAAATCTAGATCGTATTTATCAACATAGCCTCTAACTTGTTTTGCAATATGCTCTGCTGTTCTCATTCCGTAATTTCTCTCGCCTTGGGCTCCTCTGTAACAAAAAGCACAAGCATAAGGGCATCCTCGGCTACTAACTGTCGTAAGACTCCTTTTCATGGAAAAAGAAGTAGCAGAGCTATTATTAGCTGCCAAACCCCAAACTGGTGTATTAATATAATCTTCTAAAACATTATAACCAAATGGGTCTGATTCTAGAAGATCAATTGCAGGATATGGAAGGCTGTCTAAAAGCTTGGGTCTATTCCCTTCGTATTGAAATCTTAATTTTCCATCAATCTCGCCAATACAATATGGTTCTAGTTTACCGGACCGGTAGGCACGTTCGACGCCCATTTCTTTAATTGTTTTTGCATCTTTTAAAATCGATATAATAATGTCATCCCCTTCCGACCTGCCTATTGCGTCTAACTCAGGAATCCATTTGAACAATCCAGTTTTAATCTCTGTGGCTAATCCGTTCCCAGTAACCAAAAAAGTATCTGGTTGATGTTTTCTTATTATCTTTGCGACCTCCTCTTGCCATTTCAAAGTGGTTATTTTTCCAGAAAAAGCAATTACATCCTGATCTCCGTGGTTGTTAAGATGTTTTATTATGTAATTTTCAACCTCTTTATATGTCAAATGTCGACCATTTAAAAGATTTCTCTTTTCTGCTAATTCATCTTTAACCCTATAAGCATTTAAGTCAATGATATGCGCTTCCGATCCATATCTCCTAGAAATAGCAGCCAAAATGCCCGGACCTTCTGGTGGGGTGTTTGGTGCCGCAGTTTCCCTTAAAGGCATATTTATAAATGTAATTTTCATACCTGATAGAGTATTATATCCTATATCTTTAGTGTATTCGGATGGATGTACTATTTTCTTTCTCATTGTCCTCTTACCACGCTGCCCTTCCGCCGTTAATCACTAAATTTTCCCCAGTCATATATGAGCTACCTTCGGAGCATAAAAATGCTATAATACCCTTGTATTCATCTTTTTCTGCCATTCTGCCCATGGGTATTAAATTTGTTAAATTTTTTAAAAATTCGCTCGATAATCTATTGTTATAAATGCCGCCCGGACTCAAACAATTCACTCTAATATTTTTATCAGCAAAATATGTTGCAAGATACTTAGTCATGCCAACAATTCCAAATTTAGCAGCAGAATATGTAATTGGCTTTCTATCTTTTCCATAGATTCTTTGGTCTGGGGCTAATACGCCCAAATCTGATGATATATTCACCACAATGCCAAACCCGTCTTTTGCAAATTTATTGCAAAAGACTTGTGAGCACAAAAATGTTCCCGTAAGAGCTGTTTCAATTCCTTCTCTCCAGTCCTCCACGCCCATTGTTTCAAAATGACCTGTTAAACAGCTTCCATCTTCCACAGTAGGATTTTTGGACGCATTATTAATTAAAACATTAATATTCGGAAATTTTTCTGCCACACCATGAATGATGTTTTTGTCTAATACATCCAAATAAACAGGAACAATTTGTCTTTGCGCTTCCAAGTTATACTTACAATTTAACTCTCTTGAAACTTGAAATGCTGCATCATAGTCTATATCTCCTATAATTACGCGGCCACCGCGTTCAATAATAGCTTCTGTATGTGATCTTCCCATTAAACCGGCCCCCCCGGTAATGAGGACGGTGCGATTGCTTAAATCAAAAATATCTTTCATGTAGTTCCTCAAATATCTTCTTATGCCTAGAGACAGTTTCTATCTCCATACCATCTTTGCCTCTAGCTGTTTGTAAGATAAAAGCGCCATTATAATTAATTTTTTGTAAATTTTCAAATATCAGATCAAAGTCTGTATCACCGTTCAAGGGTTCCACTGTTTTTCCAAAATATGTACGATCTTTAATATGAACGTTCAGGATCTTGTTCGAAAAAAACCGGATATATTCTGCATGGTTTTCGCCGCAAGATGTTATATTGCCAGTATCATATGTTACATAAAAATTTTCACAAAGTGATACTATTTCGTTCAATTTTTCTTTTGCCAATTCAGCTTCAAAAGAGAAATTTATGTTTGAATATTTTTCCCCAATTGGCTTAATTAGTTTACAAAAAATTTCCCTTTTTTGGTCATCGTTCAGATCACTATCATCTAAAATGGGTATTGTTAGTGTGACATCTCGCTGTTCTTTTATCATTTCGCAAAATTCAACTAATTTTTCATTTAAAAATTTCTCATCACATATATTATGATCTACTAAATTATCCATACAAATAGAGGTTATAGGATAATTGTGCAGAATAGATAAATCAGCAAAGAGAGGATTATTTTTATAATAATTTTTTGTAATTAACCACTCTAAACCGCAAAATGAAAGTTCTTTTGCTCTCTCGAACTCTCTCTCCCAACAGTGAATAGGAAACTCTTGATAATGATAATCAACAGGCTCTGATAACCTTCCTTGCATAATACCGAACTTCATTGTACAAAAACCCTGTTAAGCCTTATCTCTTCTGAAATCATGCTTCCATCATAAGAAGTGGTATGAAATATATAACCTGCAACCTCTTCAGGTGTCATAAAAGTGTCATATAATTGACCCAATTTTTCAACTTCACGACCCATATCGGTCTGAATTGAGCCCGGTGATACACAAAAAACTCTCACACCTTCCGTTTTTAACTCTTTATATAAGGACCTAGAAAGCCCCAGTAAAGCATGTTTAGAAGCCGAATAGACACATGTGCGGGGTGAACCAGCATATGCGGACGACGAAGCAATATTAATGATTCTGCCCCACTTATTCTCTACCATATTTTTCGAGAATTCCTTGATTAATATAAAAGGCGCTGTCAAGTTAATTTGCATACATTTGAGATACTCATCTATCTCTACATTTTCTAATTTATTGATCGGAAACGTACCGGCGCAATTGATAAGAACATCAATACTCTTACATCTCTTTTTTACGCGGTCAATCATTCTATAAATGGAGGAATTGTCTTCTAAATCACATTGATATAATAAAATACTGCATTTATGAGTATTATTTTTCTGTAATTCCGACATCAATAATTCCAATTTTTCTAAACAGCGCCCACTTAAGAATAAATTATAATTTTCATCTAGATATTTTTGCGCCAAAGCTTTTCCCAAACCTCCATACGCACCGGTGATTAAAACGTTTTTATTTCCCTGTTGTGTCATCTTTTTTCCTCAATTTTTTAATAATCGGAATTTCTGATTCATATACTTTTTTCACCCCATCGCCCAGCATTGTCTCGGTTTTTTTTATAGCATCGACCAACCTTGAAACATTCTCAATGGAAGCTGCCTGATCTGATCCATAGTTTGTTCGATCATCAGTTATGTGAAATTCTACACAGATAGCCCCCAAGGCAACAGCAGCGACGCATGCATCGGCTCCATTATAATGATTGGAAAACCCTACACCTATATCCGGATATAACCTCTTTAGGGTTTGAACATGTCTCAGATTGACTTCTTCTGCAACAGTGGGGTAAGTACTAGTACAGGCTAAAATTATTTCGACATTATCTAGAATTTCTACTGCGGCCCTAATCTGCTTTTCTGTGCACATTCCCGTCGACAGAATAACTGGCTTTCGTGTTGAATTTAATTTTTGCAAGAACTGTCTATCTGTTGCCAAAGCAGACGCTACTTTGTGATATTTAACATCTAGTAATTCCTCCACCAAATCAACACTGTTGATGTCCCAGCACGAAACAATAAAATCCATACCCAGCTTTTTTGTATAATCTTCTAGAATTTTATACTGCTCCATGTTAAACTCCAAGCCCTCCTTTTGTTGACGGTTGGTTGTTCCCCATGGAGATTCCCTAGGTTTATCAAGCTCCTCTTTTGTATAAACTAGTTCTACTGTTCTTTTTTGAAATTTTACCGCACTGGCACCAGCGGCTGAAGCCTTATCAATGAGCTTGGTTGCTAAATCCAAAGAACCATTATGATTAATGCCAATCTCTGCTATTATGTATGTTCCGTTCATTTCATCTCCTTAAAATATTCTATAGTGTCTTTAAGAGCCAAAGCTTTACGTTTTGCAATATCTATATCCCTATAGTTCGTTTTAAATTGCATAATTTTTGGCTGTACTTTTTCCGCTATAGGGCACAAGCCCGGAGAATAAGTTATATCTCCATATATATCTGGGCATCTTTTTACAAATTTTCTCTCGGACATGACCGGCTCCATATAAGGAACACTCCATGCTCCGTAAAAACCATCTCCGCCTAGGCTAATATATTTTTCCCTAAATTCTTGCCATGTAACTCCAATTTTTTCAAGCCCCTCGTATCGAACCGCTAAAGTAAAGTAAGAATGCTCGCAGTGCTCTGGTACTTTTTGCGGAATAAGGTAATCGCTTGCGGACATCTCTTCGATAAAAAGTTGAGCGACATTCTTTCTTAGAATTACTTTTTGTTCTAAATCCTCAAGTTGTGCTAGAGCTATAGCAGCAGAAATCTCGCTTAAACGATAATTCCATCCCACCTCATCATGCCTTTTATAATTGGGATCCTGATAAATGCTTTGATTTAACTTGATCTGGCCGTCTTTAGCACGAAGGTTTTTATATCCGTGTCCGGATATCTTCCTTGCCATCATTGCATATTTTTCATTATTGCTGGTAATGATCCCGCCTTCGCCACAGCTCATATGTTTAGAATTCTCAAAACTCCAACTCGATACATCTCCAAAAGTTCCTGCTAATTTTCCCTTATATTTTGATAAAAAACACTGGGCATTGTCCTCTATAATCGGAATTTTATATTTTTTTGAAATGGCAATTAAATCGTCCATCTCGCAAGGCAGTCCATATAAAGATACTACTATTATCGCCTTCGTTTTATCTGTTATTTTATTTTCAACATCTTTGGGATCAATATTAAAAGTCTCAGGGTCAATGTCTGCATAAACTGGCACAGCATTAGCATGCAAAGTTGCTGTAGTATCCATAATCACAGTCAAAGCCGGAGATATAACTTCGTCACCCGCTTTGACACCCACAGCCTCTAATGCGGCATGCAGGGTTGCAGTTCCCGAATTCATAGCTACTGCATACTTAGATTCAAAACATTCTGCAAACTTATATTCTAGTTGCTGACACCATGTTCCAGATGTAGAGGACCATTTTTCACTATTTAACACTTTGGTCAAATATTTTATTTCATTATTTAAATATTTTGAAGGGTTTTTCACTAAATTCCTTCTTTCATCATCTTGCTGATCATTTTATTTTGATTGTCTTTCCAATTTTGCTCTCTATTCCAATTTATCTGCACTACATCAGGGTTGTCTTCAATATAGGACAGAATGTTATCAAAATCTAACGATAAACCGTTCTTCTGATGATATTCAATAATTGTTTTAAAAAACAACAAATCTTCTGGATAATCTAGAGTCATTCTTGTTTGTTTTTTTCTGTATTTAAATGGAAAATCTGTTATTTTTTCTACCTTAATTAGGTGGGATATCTTATCAAAATACAGTTTTATAAACTCAGTATCGCTATTTTTTTTATTCTGGCATGCCAGTTTTAAAGCTTTCGAGCTAATTCCGTATACATCATTATACAGACCTCTTCCATCGATAAAATCAGCTCCTGAATTATTGTGCTGTTCAAAAACAGTATCTGCTAACCCATGGTCAAAAAACAAGTCGTCACCATCAGCATTTACAAAAAAATCTACACCGTAAGCGCGGCATGCTCCTTTCCATCTTAGTAGCTTATCTTCCGCAGATCCTCTAAAATATTTGATCCCGCTTTCTTTAGCTATCAAACATAAAGTATCATCTGATTTATCTAAAGTTGTACATAACACTATTTCTTTTGCGTATTTAGATTGTTTAAGATTATTAATCAAATATTGAATAGTCGGCTGGCCGCATATATTGATCAGCGCTTTTTGTGGCAATCTTTGAGAATTGGTCCGGACCGAAATAAAAATACTTTTCATCGGACACCCTTTATATCAAAAAGTTTAAGTTTCACAAACACTCCTCCTGTGCAAGACAAATGGAGAAGAAAGGATTTGAACCTTTATTTTTCATAGGCGATTTCAATATTTTCCCATTAAATTACTTCCCCGATAGGATATATTATAACACGATTAGTCTGATATTTTAAATTAATACACTTATTTTTCTCCCTTAAATATTTAAATTTCCTTTATCAAATACATTATGCCACGACTTTGTATCTAAATTAATGATTTTTATGCCTATTTTTTCTGCACTTTCGCGAAGAATTCTCATATCATCTAATAAAAAATCCCTATAAGTGGTTTTCCAGTGACCAACATTTCCAATATTAGGTATAAGATACTCTTTAAAGGAATGTGCTTTTGCATATCCAAGAGAGTAATCTAAATCCATTCCAACAATATAAATTGGATTACATTTCATTATAACAGCAAACATTATAGCAAACATTCCAACTGTTTGTCCAGTTCCAATATGCTGTTCGTGTAAAGTTATTTGTTGCAATTTTTCTTGCAATGTTATATCGCCTATACTGCCACAACATTTCCCCTCACTACTCCATCCACCCGCAATCTTTCCATGAATTCTCTGAAACCATGGTGGAAAATCTTTAACGTTTGGCTTCTGCCACATCTGTTTGTTTTTTCCATAAAAATCATATTCTAGATTCTTATTTTGTTCGTAATGTTTTTTAAAATTCTTTAATATTTCTAAACAAGTATGATTTTTAAAATGCTTCGTATCATAAGGAAAATAATCACATTTCAAATTTTCTTTTATTAAATCTCTATCAGTTAAATCTGCTGTATTGTTGTAAAGAACTGGTATTCTATATTTATTAAAAACATCTAGTGGATATCCTCTGTTTTTCCACAAAGCAGTTGGGTGCATCGAAGCGCCAATGGTGTATTCCGTATTTGATAATACCCAATAATCTGGGTTTTCAGAAAAAAAATCATACCACTCATTCATAGAAAAGCGAATAATCTTTTTATGCCTTTGTAATTCTTCTATCTTATCCCTGTGATCATTAAGGCTTGGGCCATGACATGCTATAACCGCCGGAATATCGGAATGTCGGCCAATGATATCTTTATATTTAAGTTTCATGTTCTACCTACCATATAAACTTATTTTTATAATATTCTACTATTTTTGGCAACTCTTCATCAAAACTTTTTTGAGGCTTCCACCCCAATGATCTCAACTTATCATCATTTATAGCATACCTAACATCTTGCCCCTCTCTAACATATGAAAAATCAATATATTCCTCCCAACCGTCTTCTACATTATAATATAATTTAATAATTTTTTCAACTGTTTCTATATTTTTTTGCTCGAAGCCGCCGGCAACATTATACACCTCATTTTTAACTCCGGAGTCTAATATTGTCATGACAGCATTTGCTGTATCTTCGGCATGGAGCCAGTTTCTTACTGGTTCACCCATATTGTGAAGCTTTACTTTTTGCCCTCTGTTAAAACTTTTAATTGTAATTGGAATTAGTTTTTCCGGATACTGTCCAATTCCATAATTGTTTGTCGGTCTAAAAATAACATAGTCTAAATTATATGTCCTAGCCCATGCTAAAATGAGCATATCTCCTGCGGCTTTTGCTGCTGAATATGGATTACTGGGCATTAACATATCTTCCTCATTATGCTCGCCTTTGAGAATATCTCCATAAACCTCATCTGTGCTGAAATGGAAAAGAAAGGGTCGGCCACCGGCATTAATTTGTTTTGTTCTAATCAGTTCTAACAAATTTCTTACACCCTCTACATTGCTATCAATAAATTCCCTACTGCTAACAATACTATTGCCAACGTGTGATTCTGCCGCCATGTTGATGACATAATCACAATCATATAAGTGCTTCATATCTTTTATATCAATTTTTTCGAATTTAAAGTTTTTATTTTTTTTAAATTCTTTGATTAAAGACGTATTAGATACATAAGTACATTTATCAACACCATACACCTTCCAACCTCTTTCTAGACATTTTCTAGTAACATACGAGCCAATAAAACCCAAACAGCCTGTGACATATACAATTTTCATTACTTAAAAAACTCCTTTATTTTAGAGCAAACATAGTCAACATCATCAATTGTCATCCCATGATGAGCGCCTAATAAAAATCCGTTTTTCATGATTAAATCAGAATTTATAAACGGTTGCAAATATTCTCGATATGCTGGATGTCTTGTTACATTACCGGCGAAAGTCACACGAGTTTGAATATTATTTTCCTCTAAATAAGTTAATAATTCTAGCCTTTTTTCTACTTGCAGTGGGACTGCTAACCAATTTGGCTTTATAGAATCATCAGGTAACAAAATCTCTTTAACATCTTTCAAATTATCTAAATATCTTTCAAAATTTTGTCTTCTTATTTTTTCAAATTTATTAAACTTTTCTAACTGAACTAATCCAAAAGCTGCATTCATCTCGCAAGATTTCATATTATAACCAAGAACACTATATAAAAATTTATGATCATAAGGTATGTCATCTACTTTATGATTAAAGCGGTGTGATATAATTTCTGAATTATCGCCCACCCTACCCCAATCTCTATATTGCAAAGCTCTCTTTTTATACTTTTCATCATTAAACATTACCATCCCGCCGGCTCCGCCGGCGGTAATAACATGGCTAGCATAGAAGCTTGTTGTTGATATGTCTGTCTCTTTTGTGTAGGTCATAGTGTCTGCGGAATCTTCTATAAGAAGTATATCGCCTCTATTTACTTTTAATAACTCTTCTTTCAACAATTTCCAGTCTGGCTTATTTCCTATTAAGTTTGGTATCATAATTGCGCTGACGTCTTTTGTCACTAGGGACATGACTTGATCCACATCCGGAACATATGATGACAAATTAACGTCACAAAATACTGGCTCAAAACCCAATTGTATTATAGGGGCCAAAGTGGTCGAAAATGTACAAGCTGGTGTAATAATTTTACTCCCTTTTGGCAAGTCTAAACAAGCTATAGCTAATAAACAGGCTGAAGAGCCTGAATTTACAAACAAGCCATGTTTTTTGCCAAAATAATCGGACACTCTTTGTTCAAACTCTATAGTACGAGGACCAAAGCCCGCTAACCACCCATCACGAAGACACGACTCAACGGCTTTGATCTCCTCTTCTCCGTAAGATTCAAACCTATTAGGAGCGTACCAAACTTTTCTTCTTTCTTGTTCCATTAATTTCCTCATAATATTCTTCGATGGCATTTTCGAGTCCAATAAAATCTAAACCTAACTCAGACAATCTACTTGAAGAGCCGCAATAACCATTTGAAATACCAGACTCTTCAACACTGATCTTGACCTTATATCTTTCTAGATTATTAATTTTTTCTGCTATACTACAGAGAGTATGTTTTTCTGCATAACAGGCATTAATTTGTTTAAATTTGCAAAATCCATTTTCAATTAAAAAATTTATTATCTTTGCCAAATCTTTTATATAAAAGAAGTCCATCTTCTTATCTTTGTGAATTATTATATCATGTTTTTTAATATATCTTAATATTGAATTTTTAATCATTCTTTGCGGCTCTTCGTAAATTCCAAAACAGTTAAAAATTCTAATATTGTATATATTATCGTTGATTTCAAGTATGTTCTTTGTTATTTCTTGTTTTGCCAATCCATAATAATCTTTGGGCTTACATTTATCAAAATCCTCTTCTAAAACTTCATTTAAATCTCTCGTCTTATCATATTCCGCTCCGGAGCCAAAAACAATCATCAACTTGTATTTGTCCCTATGTTTTGCTAAATTTTTATACATCTTTAAATTTTGATGATAATAGTTTTCATTGTCTTTCTGGGTTCTTTTTCCTCCAACAGCGGCTGTGTGTATAACAATGTCGACTTTATTTTTTACAAAATATTCATCCACAGACGATTCATCTAAGACGTCTAAAATTTTTCTATTTGTTGATAAAACGCTATGTCCTGATGACAAGTAAGGTACTATGCTTTTTCCAATAAAACCATTGCATCCGGTGATTAGTATATTCACTATTTTCTCTTCAAATTTAAATAATGAGGGATATCATCATATAAAACATCATGTAAAATACCTTCTAATTCCTCTTCGTTGGCTGGGTGGTTTGTTCTTATGTTCTTAAAACAAGACATGATTTTTAAATCATCTTCTGCCCAATGAGAAAATCCCAAATAGCCATAATCCTTGCCTCGGCCTCCGCCAATTAATTTTACCGGTATTTTTTCATGATTTACATAATTTCTTATAAATTCAAATGGTCTATATAAAACAAATGGAGTAATAGAGTATACGATCGGTATTTTACCCTCCATAGCCATTCCACAGGCCATGCCCAACATTAATTGCTCCGCTGCTCCAACATTAAAAAATCGATCTTCATAATCAATTCTTATTCTATCCCAAAGACCATATCCCAAATCGCCAGTGATTAAAACTAAATCTTTATTTTTTCCCATTTCTTTGTGCAATAATTTGCTAAAATGTTTTCTCATTTATGCACCTTTGGCTAATTTGTAATCATCTTCACTCATAATGTGATAATGAGCGTTTAACCCAGACAAAAAAGGATACTCGCCCACATCAGTATAATGAATAACGATATCTGGCAAAAAAGCTTTTAAACGATTGACTAAATTTTGAGAGTCGACGCATTTGTAAGCAGCGTAACCATTTACATTAACATGCACTGTTATATTTTTAATGTTTTTTTCATATATATAAGCTAACGACTCCCAAATTGAACCTTCGTAAGATTCTCCGTCACTTATTAAACAGTGTACATGGATATTTTTATTTGCTAACGCTCTTCCAACTGCGACAGTTAGGCCCATACCTAAACTGCCAGTCGAACAGTGTATAAAATCATCTTCGCAGCGGTGAGGGTGTCCTCCGTGTTTTTTAAACAATTTTTCCGCATTTAAGCCATGATATTTTTCTAACACGACATACAGTGCCAAGGCCGCATGACCAGACGATAGAATAAAAATATCTTTTTCTTTTTTGTGTTTATAAATATCGTCTATAATACCCACACTTGAAAAATAGCTGCCCAGATGAGACAGTTTATTTTCATATGCTATGTCTAACATCCTCTCTTTCAAAGGTTCCATTTTTCCCTCCAAAGCTTTTGAATACTTTGATCGTAATTTTTCCCCTCTTTCTGAACCTTCCAAGTTGCTTGTTCCGGATGCCATCGATAATTGAAACCAAGCCAACGATTCATCGGGAAAATAAACTCGCCCTTGTCTGCCAACTGACAGTAAAAATCATAATCCGCTGCTCCCCCATATAACTTAGGCTTTGTCTTTGTCTCTAATAGAACATCTTTTTTATAAAGAACGGCAGGGGTGTTAACAACACATCTTTGTACTAAATTTTCCTTAAGTTGTGATATGTTTTTATAAAAATAGGAGATGTAATCGATACCTAATCCATTGCGAATTCCTCTAATTGGGCTTTGCAAAACTCTAATTTTATCTGGTCTTTTCATTATCACATTCATACAATTAGAGATAAAATTATTTTCCAAATAATCGTCCGATCCCATAATCAAGATATAGTCACCGGTTGATAATCTAATCCCCTCTTCTCTACCTTCGTCCCAGCAGTGCGGATATATATTAGGTGCGGATGATAAAACAAGTTTATCGCTTTTTATTTTTTTAACTATCTCTACACTGCTATCTATACTTTCGTTATCTACAAAGATAACTTCTATATTTTCATAATCCTGATTAAGTGCAGATGTTATACATTGCTCAATCCATTTTTCTGAATTGTAACAGGGGACAATAATACTAACTTTTGGATTATTCATCGAAAATACCTAATATTTGTTCCGGGATTCTATCCCTCATTTTTCAAATATTCCTTCTATCAATTCGCCGACTTCTTGTTTCTTTTTTCTCATAAAGTCGATCAAGTCTTTTCCTTTGAGTTTGAACCACGGCTCCGATGTCGCTCCAACTTTTTTGTTTGTTATAACCTTGCAATTCATCATTCTAGCTTCTACGCAAACTCTATTTAAAGTCTCCAAGACATTTGGAAAAAAAATAAAACCTTCGTTCTCTGATAGTTTCTTTAAAAAACTTTTATACTTCATCATCGGCACCAATTCATAATCCAAGTCTTTAATATTGCAATATCTTATAGCAAATTTTGGACTCTTCACTGGGTTTAATGAATTCATTACAGTATATTTTTGTGCTTTTTGTGTGTCTTTTAGGCTTTCGATATAGTCTAGAATTTCATCGGACCATAAATTTCCGGATACATTATGTATATTATTGATTTTAAGATTTTTAAAAACTACACTCTTATGTAATTCCGATTGACACAGGACTGCTATGGCACTTTCATAAAAGTCTCTATTAACTATCTCTTCTTTAGGGGCGATATAGTTTTCATAAGACGAGGGATCCCTGCTTTTTAAATATTTGTGATCGTGTTCGTATATTATGTATTTGTGTTTCTTTTTCAGTTCATCTTTACATGCTTCTGAAAGATTTACAAAATTACCAACAATAAAGTTGGCTCTTAAATTCTTGCTTAAGTGTGTTAAAGTGACGAGGTGAGAATTGATTTTAGAAACTTTGTGACCTCTGGATTTTAATACCTCATATACTTCTCCGTTATTAAGTTCTCCCCCTCCTAATACACCATTTTCTAAAAAAAAGTCATCAATGATTATAAAGTTTTTCATTAATCAATCGTACACCTCTTCGCTTAATTCACTCAACCAATCTTCAAGCTCGTATGATTCTTCTTTATAAACAGCTTCTGTAAATTCTGCATATTTTGCTTCCTCTGAAAAGTTCTCTAATAACCATTTCTGGAGCTTTTCTGCTTCTTTTTTTACTACATCATATTTTTTATAAATTTTTCTTAGGCCCATCTTATATGAACCCTGTCTTGGGAAACACCACATAGAATCTTTAATAATGACAGGTTCCCAAATAGCTTCATCCTGAACTTGTTTGATATCATATTCTACTTTTGTAAAATGATGTTTGCGATACTCTTTACCTTTTTTGTTTGTCTTAGTTGCATAAAGAAAATCAACTACACCACCCCAGTCAGGAGCAATCACTGGGAGTCCATAATAAGCAGATTCAAACACTGGTAGCCCAAATCCTTCGCCATGAGCTAAGTTAATAAAGCATTTGATTTTTTCATGTTGATAAAGGGCTGATAGCTCTTCTTCTGTTAAATCTCCGTGCAACATATACACA
>TARA_R100000664_G_scaffold6295_1_pt1 | contig 23461 bp, 29 predicted proteins | sample TARA_R100000664 | Tara Oceans TARA_R100000664 (sample SAMEA2622705) | marine metagenome | biome: marine biome (ENVO:00000447); feature: deep chlorophyll maximum layer (ENVO:xxxxxxxx); material: "saline water (ENVO:00002010), including plankton (ENVO:xxxxxxxx)" | depth 115 m | reverse complement strand
TGGAATAGATTTATTATCAACATTGTCAGTTAAAGTTTTAGAAATAATTACTAAAGCTTCTTGATATGTTTTTCCAGTTGTTGTTAAATGTTCTATGCCATTGTAAAAAGCTTTTTGGTCATCACTTAAATATAAGTGTGCTTGTCCTTTAGAGCGTAAAAATTTATAATGTTTTAATCCTAATTCTATTTTGTTAATTTCTGGTGTAGTTATTTGTCTGTCAACATTTATAAAGTCGTAAGGGTTAGTTGCATTAAAGCCTATTTCTAAAGCGTTCTTCCACTCCGGGTGAATAAATCCTTTTGTCTTGTCAAAGACACCGTTCATAATCCAAAATTCTCTTTGGTCTTCTGGTATAATATTTTGAGCAATAGCTTCATCTACTTGTCCAGTAATAAGAGTTTGCCAACCAAGTATAGCTTTATCTTTGTCACCTTTCTTTAAAAGTTTGTGTGGCTCTGCTATCATCATAGTCATAAAGTCCATAGTACTAGCACCATCACTTGCTTTGCTATAAATTTCATTAAGAATTTTAATTGATTTTTCTGCTGTATCTTTATTATCTAAGAAACTAGGTAACTGTCCGTTTTTACCTCTTTTAGATGTTAGTGCTGAAACAATAAAATCTAAAGTTTCTGGGTCTGCACCAACAGTTTTAAATATATCTACTTGGTTATCTAAGTAATCAAGAACTGTATCATTCATTTGGTCAAAGGTTAAAAATCCTTCTGACTCTTTTGTTTGAATTAACATTTCTACAGCTTGTAAACGGTCTTTATTATTATCTAATGCAGCTAAAGATGTATCTAATTGTGTGTAAAATGTAGATTGTTTGTCTTGTATAAGTTGTAAAGCGTCTGCTTCTAACTTTTTACCATTAATGTCTACTCTAAATTTATCAAATATTTCATTATAACCTCTTATGTATGAAGAACTCATACCGTCAAAACTTCTATTGACTGATTCAAATTGTTCATCAAGATTTATTTTAGCAAGATTTTGTCCAACAACATTTGTTTCAATAGATTTTTTATCTTGCATTGCATGAGCCATACCAAAGTTAACGTCAGTAACAGCCGCAGCATATTGACTATCTAATCCTTTTACTCTTGGGTCACCCTTTTTAATTAATTCTTTAATTTCATCTGGGTCAGTAATGCCTTCTGCTTTTAATTGCTCAAAAACATCTTGGGCTACTTTTTGTTTATTGTTAACATATGACTTACCAAAACTTCTAAAATTTTGTTCAAAGTTAGATAACGCATTAGCGACTTGTTCTAGTTCATTTGTTCTAGGTGTGTTAGGTCTACCCCCTGATGTTCCTTGATAATAAATGTTTTGTACTGGACTTTTATATACCATTAACTAACTCCATATTCATATTCATCTTTCTTGTATTGAAGACCAGCACCAGCTAAATTTAAAGCTAATCCCATCATTGAAGGTTTAACTGGTATAGGTAAATTATTAATAGTTTTCTGATAACTACCAAAAGCTTCTTGCTCTTTTCTCATAAGAGAAACAATATCTTGATTAAATGCTGCATCTACATCAACCATATCCATACTTGCCGCAGCACCAATATCTTTAAAGATAGCATTAGCATTTCCAGCATTCATGTTTAAAGCTTCTGCAATAGAAGAAATTTTTGCTATTTTAGCTTTATACTTTTCTCTAGTTTTCTCTTCTGCTGCTTTTTGAAGTTGATAATCTACTTGTCCAATATCATCTAAGTAACTTTTACTAGCATTTTGTTTTGCAATAAAGTTAGCATGAACAGATTGATTATATTTCTTTTTGTCTGCTTGATATTGCATAACTTTACTGCCGACATTTATCGCCATTCCGGCCGCTTGAATGCTACACATTATTCATCTCCTTTATTACAAATATAAAATCTTTATTCTCTACTCCGTAGGGTAGTTTTTTTCTGGGTTCAAATCCTAAAAACTGTAACCACTTTAATGATTGCCAATTTCTTTCATCTACAAAGTTATATAAAAATTTATAACCTTCACCCATTTCCTCAATCCACTTAGGACACTCTCTTAAAAATTGTCTAGTGTGATTAAATAATTGTTCACTTGATAATAACCAAGCAACACCGTATTGTGGGTCTTGTTCGCTTGGTGTTGAACCAAACATACCAATAACACCTTCCTGTTCTGTACCTAGTATGGTAAATGTTTTATGTTTTTCATACGTAAAAGGTAACACTAAAGCTTTTAGTGGTGTTACTCCGTGTGACGCTTTAATTTCTTGTTTATCAAGTTTTCTCATTTTAGGGGCTAATTCTAAAGCGTCACTTAGAACAGCTTCCCTTACACATTTTTCCATTATCCTCTTCTTGAGCGTCTATGATAAAACCCTTCAATTTCTGCTGAAATAAAATGACTTGGTAAGTGAGAATTATTGTTAAGAGTACAAGTAAATTTTGTATTTTGTGATTGTATCGGTATTCTATATGTCCCACTTGCGATGTTAGGCTGTCCTATTACAGAGTTTGCAGAATTAATTACATTACCACTCATTTCATAAGTTGTTGTTGAACGTCCTTCTGGTGTTACGTCTACAGTAAAGAAACCACTATCTTCATAATCTACTGACATGGTTCTTATTTGATAACGTCCTGAAGTTATAGACATTGCCCCACCTTGTCCTTGCTCTTTCATATATGGTTTTGTAAACTGATAACTAGAATTAAACTTAGCACCAAACACACAAGAAGTGTGATTGCCTTCAACAATAACTGTTGTACTGTTTTGAGAAACAATATTTAAATCAGCACCATTAGTAGCGTCTACACAAAATAATGTTTGGTTATCAGTATACGGAACAGTAAAAGTTGTTTGGTCAGTAGTTGCATTATATGAACCAGTGAGTGTGCTAGTCTTCATATCTAAATGAATAGAAAATCCTAAAGAACCAAAATCAGGATTACGTAAATCTATACGCAATAGTTTAGCGTTAGTATTTTCATTAACTAAGACATACAAATAACTGTCATAAGCCTCGGCTGATAATATTTGCATATTATTTAAAGTCCAAGTAGACCAAGACGATTGTACTTTTTTATTTGCGTCAAAGAAATATTTATAAATATATAAAGTGTTTGCATTGGTTGCTGTTACAGCACTTCCCGGAGTGTAAGGTGCAGTGTTAGAGCCATCAATTGTATCGTGACATAATACAACCATTGTATCTTCAATTTGATTTGAAATAATTTTGTATGCGTTATTAGGAATTAATTTACTAACACCTACAGTTATATCTATACCATCATTTGTAAGTGTATCATCATCTGCAAAGTATTCTGTTATAGCTGTTTTATCATTTCTGTTTTGTGCAAAATAAACAAATTTACCAGCAGATTTTGGAGCAACACTTGTATCATGTGAGAATGTACTAGTCTTAGCAAGAACTGCTGATGTTGGTGTTATACTGTCACCTGAAGATTCTAATATATATTGTGCTTCTTCAGAAAATAATAAAAGTTGCTCATTAAAATCTATAGAGTTATAAAGTTTGTTTACAGTAGTACCACTAGCTGCAATATCAATAGGGTCAGTATCTAATACATCTGTTCCTGTTGTTGCATAGAAATTATAATACTTACCATTTTCTGAAAGTATTAAATTTTGGTCAGCAATAATCCCTAATCTGTTTTGAAAGAAAGTTAAGTTGTTTACTGTCTTACCAACAAAACTAGGTGCTGAATTTGTATCAGCGTCACCAGCCACTCTATCAGTCCATGTTGCTTTTCTAAAAGTAAATGTACCATCATTATTGTTTATTAGAGTGTGTGGCATTGTTGTAGAGTCTAATCCTACTTTAACTCCCGGCCCAACAGTTTCTTTCCATACACCATTGCCTTCAAACTTTACATAGTAGTCCGATAAAGCGTCACCTTCATCACCAGTTATTTTTATAATAACTCCAGTTTTTCCATACCAAGGTAAATTTGCAAAATCAGAAATAGTATCTTTAATGGCGTACATTGCTTGGTTACCAAAACCATCTGTAGTTTCTACTGTATAAGCTTTACCATCTGGTACACTTGCATATAAAGTGTTACCATAAGATTCAAATGTAAATTCAGCAGTTATTCCTGAATAGTTTTTTAATCCTTGTGAGGTGCTTAACTGGGCGCCGGTATCTGTTCTAACAGTTTCAAAACCAATACCGTCAGCAGCACCGTCCCACTCTGAACTTGAAGTTCCATACATAAGTATGTCAGCTATTTTTGCAGTATCTCTAAACTTACCATCTGTACTTGCGTCATTACCAGTTGGCATTTGAAAACGCACTTCAATAGGATAAGCTATATCTGCATGAGTAAGTTTAACTTTATACTCTCTACCGTATTGTGAACTTTTCACATAAATTAAAAATTCTTCTACTTTAGCTGCTGTTGTTGAAGTGTTTTCTGCAACAGTTTTTTGTTTATTAGAAACAAATGTATAATCAGCAATATTTGTAAATCGTAAATCTTCTAAAGCGTTGGATGTAGCAAGATAACTTACCCCATCAGGAGTACTAACAGTTTTTTCATTTCCAGATAAATCAAATACTTTAACACCTTGATTATAAAACACTGCTAAGTATTGATTTGAACTATCTCTATTAATCCAGTGTACGTGTGCATTATTGGGGAAAGCTTGGCTAGAAAGAATATTAGCTACAAAATCTGAGGAAGGTCTTTTTGATAATCCGTCAACAAGGTTAGACGAAAAGTTTACTTGGGATTCAGCTTGTGAAACATTACGTTGAACTGGGTTTTGTTGGCTAATCCCATTTATAAGGTTGGGTATGGATTGCGAAACTACTGGCATAACTAACCCCTATTAGAGCGTTTGTTGCCACGGTTAGTAATGTAATTCATATTGTATTCATCTTTAAGAATGTTTGCGTCCATTGCTCTAGAGTCAGCCGCCTCGAATGCTACGTGTGCTTCTTGCTCATCTAAGTTAGCAAGTTTAACTAATTCACTTGCACCAATATATCGAGCTGCAAATCTTCTTGACGCTTTAACTACAATGTAACGTCTTGCGTACTCCGGGATATGTTCAAACTGTTGTACTAAAACTTTATCTACTTGAGGGTTGTATGTGAATACATCTGTTTTATTTTTTAGGTCATACAAAAATCCATTACGAATAGTGTATTGATATAAATATTGATTAGGCGGTGATGCCTCGACTTGAACACAGTTAGAATCTAAAGGTACTTTGTTGTCTGTGTCTCTTGACATTGTAATTTCAAATTCTCTATTAAAGAACCATCCTTGAGATTGAACACTCATAGATGTTTCATCTAAAATGTTTTTAGCTACAGCCACGTCAGTACCGATGTTTCCAGTTATACTAGAGACTGGTGCCTCACCAATAAAACTAAGCATGGTGTTTATCGCTTGTAATTCAGTTGTGGGTGTAATCTGTGTTGTCATATTTTCCTATTTTACCGGGGTATAATCATACTGCTCACTTGCTACAACGCTCTGTGCGTTGAGATATGAGCCTAAAATTTTTTCAAAAGGGGGCATTTAGCCCCCAATTGATAATTTATTATAAAAATTAAAGATTAAGCTTCTTTAATTCCTACTGCCGCTTCAGGTCTTAGAACTCCATGACCCATTGCGTACTTACTTACCATTAATGTTCCTTGACGTCTCATGTCATATTCCATTTCGGAAGCCAAATCCATAAGCTTAACCGTACCGGCTGCTGATGGGTGAGAAACCAAACAAACATAATTTGCTAAGTTAACTTGTTGTGGGTTAGAGCCACCTTGAGTAGCACTACCACCCGGCACTCCAGTATTTGAAGAAAGGTCAGCAGCGATGTCACCGAAGTGAGCAGTCGGTACTAACTCAATTCCAGCAACCTTCATTACTTTACCTTCTTTAACACCACCGTTTGCTCCACCACTGTAGTCAATGTTGACTGCATTTGTAGCGTTAGCCATTTTGTAGTATTCTTCAAGTCTGATGAATGCTTTTCTACCTTCTTTTGGAACGTAGTTAGCGTCTAGTTGTTTTGCTGCATCGAACAAAGAATCAATCATTGCATTTGCAGCAGTTGCCGCAGTTGCACTTGCGATTGAAGTGTTTGTTAATACAGTTCCAGACGCATACCCTGAGTCACCTACGTTAGCTGACCCTTGAGCTGCTTGTCCAATAGTTTGTAGAACGTGTTTATCTTTTTGGAATGCTAATGCTCTTCCAATTTCTGTGCTGTATGCACTTCTTACATCCCAATGATTTTTAGCTTCCTCTAGGTTAGATAAAAATACACTTGAGATTAAAAGGTCATTAATTGTAATAACCTTTTCATTGTGGTTTACGTCACTTCCTGTGATTTCTGCCCCCGGTGTGTGGTATTCTGCACCAATTCTTCCCATAACAGGAAATGTTGCAGATTTTCCAGAAGATATGGAGCGAACCATATCAGCACCGTTAGTAACTGTAGACCTTTCAAACGCAGTAAGAACTTCTCCTGAAAAGACTTTGAGAAACAAGGCATCTTCACTACCAGAAGCATTGACTTTACCAACACTTACTGGTGTTGCTGCTGTCATAATAATCTCCTTTAGTTTAGATTGTTAAATCGCCTTACATATCTTTCAGTTTCATAATCAAGATTGTCCCTTCGCAAAGAGGTCAAGTCATTAGACTTAATTATGTTTGGCAGTCACCTCAAATCATTTGAAGTGCGACTATAGATTGCTAACTTTTAATTTAGCTTGTACGTCATTTCTGTATGCTACATCATTTGCATATCTTGCGTCATTCATTGCTGCTGTTACTTCAGCCCATGAGCGATAACCTTGTGCATTTGATATACTTGGGTTTTGACCTGTTTGTAATTTAGGGTCACTACCTTCGGCAGTTTTATAACGTGCATTAAGACCTTGAACAGCTAATCTAGTTTGTTCAATGTCACCACTGTTAACAGCTTTATTGTATGCAGTTTGTTCAGCTTCAGTTAAATTGTTACTAGCCCATTCTGTCATACTTTTATATGCCTCTGCTCCCCCTACTTCTTGCTTAATTGAATTAGAAGTTTGTTGAGCAATTGCTTCTTGCCCTTTTATAAAAGCGTCTACGTAATCTTTTGGAATACCGGCCTTTTGTAAGGACTCATAAGAACTTTCATCTAACTTTCCATTCTCATTATATTGTTGTTGTAGTGAAGTCATATCAAGACCTGCACTTTCAACAGCTTGTTCAGCTTTATCTATTGATAAGTCATCTGCTTTCTTAGGTTCATCTTTTACTTCTTCTTTAAGTTTGGGTTCACCTAATTTAGTTTCTAACTCACCGTAAGCTTTAGCCATATCTTCAGGCGTACTAAATTTTTCAGGTAACCATTCTGGTCTCTCTGGTTGAGCCACCTCTTCTGGTTTTTCTGATGTTGTTACACCTTCATTTATTTCTACTTTTTCTACCATTCTATCCTTGTGGTTTTGTTACGTTGTCTGCAACTTTTGGAGCAACATCTTGTGCTGTGTCCATCATCTGTTGTTGCATTTGCATTTGTTGTTGTTGCATTTGTTCTTGCTGTAATTGTTCAGGAGATTTAATTAAACCTTCTGTTTCAATTCCATGTCCTGTTGCTAATCTTTCAACTAAATCACCTACGTTTAATAAGTTAGCAGCTTGAGGATATATTTGTGCAAGTTGTGCTACTTGTCCAACAAACTCTGATAATTTCTGTAAGTCATTTCCTCTTCCTAATGCTTCAACACCAGTGATGATTGTAGGCCTTACAGAACCTTTAGGAAGTTTTGGAATTTCATTCTTACTTCCCATTCTTATCATTAGTAACTGAACTAATGGTAATTGTAATTCTTGTGATAATAAAGAATAGATACCACCCATTGCAGTTTCTAATTCGTTAGCCATATAACGTATCTCTTGAGCAGTGACACGTTCAGCTTGTCTTTGTATTGCTGTGTTTAATAAGAAAGCATATTGTAGCCTTTCTTCTAAACGTCCAATAGCTTTTTCTACTGTTTGTAAATCATAAAACTTTTCTGCTTGTAATACAGAAACATCATCTTTGTTTCCTGTAATTATATCACCGTTACGTGATACTGCTATGTCTCTCTTCTTTGTTGTAGAATTTGGTTTAACCATGAAAACCATTTTAGCACTAGCAGCACTAGACTCTACCATTGCTTGAGATAAACCTTCTAATGATTTTAAATCACCAATGTATTCTTCTACATAAGAACGTCCATAATCTTCACCATCAACTCTAATCATTCTTAAAGCTAGCCAAGGTAATTGGTCTGCATTGTGTTCACCAATAGAAGAAGGTATTTTTATACCGTGGACTTCTTGACATATATAAAATTTCTTATCGTTTAGTTTATAAATGTGTGTATATAAATCACAATTAGTTTCAGATTTAATTTCTTCTTTACTCATCTTTTGAATAACTAATTGTCTTACATCTTCATCAAGAGATAAAATTGATATACTTTCTTTTACAACTATTTCTAAAATATTTCCTTCACCATCACGCTTACACACAAATTGATTTAAAGGGAAGACACGCATTGTGCCTTGTTTTGGTATGTGACACAAAACATTTCCACCAACAATTAATTGTTTTATAGCTTCAAATATCGGAACACGTAAAGAAAGAGCTTCAATCTTTGACATAACTTCACGTTCAATTTTAGCTAAAGATTTTTCAATAGAAGTTTTAACTTGCGGTTGTTCATCGACTTGTTGTTTAGCTTTGCCTTCTATCGCTAATCTAAAAAATGGTTGGTTGGGGGGAAGTAATAGTAGGAGTAATTTTGAAGCAAGGTTGTTAACACCTCTGCTACCTACTGATTGAAAAGGACTGTAAAAGTCTTGGGAAGGGGTGAAAGAATTTTCTGGTATTAATGTTGGAATGGTTAATTCAGAGCATTGTCTACCTCTATTAAGATAATGTTCTCTATCCTCGGTTAGTCTGTCATATCGGCTTTGTGCTGTATCTACAAGATTGTAGTTAATCATATCATCAGCCATTTAATACCTATACTTCTGGAGTATTTCCCGGAATATTTAAATCAGTTTGCATATCCATAGTTCCAGTTTTCTTTTTCTTTTTCTTTTCTATTTCTAAATTATCTTCTGAAGCTAATTCGATTTCTGGTGCCATTTCATCTGGTTGTGCTACTGATTGAACAGGCTGAACTTGTTTTTGTACTGGTTGTGAGCCGCCTCCAAAACACATATCTTTCTCCTTATCTAATAATGATGAACACTTCCGGGATTATTATGGCCCGGAATATACAAACCACTGCCTAACTCTGGGTCATCAGTATTGTTATTGTTGTTACCATTGTTATTATTGTTTGAAGTATCTATTGATAAATCATTATCATCTTCTTCAGGATTTATAGGGTCTTTAATGTTTCCATCGACAAACTCTAAATGGGGGTCAGGACGTTTATAGACAGATGGTTTATTACTGCCTATACACATATTATCCTTCTCCTAATAAATTGTTTTCGTTACGTTTCTTTAATTCAATTAACCAATTGACTACACTGCGTTGACCAGCCTTAAACCAAACAACTCTGTCTTCGTCTTTAATGTCAGGTGCTTGATTAGGATAAACTTTATCTAAAGTTTTCACTAAATCTTCTACAGTGTAGGGTAATTGAATGTCTTCTAAAGGGTTTTCCATATAATTTCCTTCATATATGGGTACTAATTAACCCCATAAATCACCAGTTAGGCTACCTTTTGCATACTCTGTGGCCCTGTTCTCAAAGAAATTAGTGTGTTCCACTCCATTTAATATCCAATCAAGCCAAGGTAGAGGATTATCTTTAACTGCAAAGTTAGGTTTTAGACCTAATTGTAGTAACCTTCTATCTGCAATGTGTCTTATATATTGTTTAACTTGGTCAGGTTCTAAGCCTTCTACTCCACCTTGTTCAAAAGCTAAGTCAATAAACTTATCTTCTAACATGACCATGTCTCTACAAATATCATATAAAGTTTTCTTAAAGTCATCATTCCAGATATGTTTATTCTCATCGATTAAAGTATGGAAAAGTTTAATCATGTTTTCTACATGGTGGCTTTCATCACGAATACTCCATGTAACTATCTGACACATACCTTTCATTTTACCAAAGCGTTGAAAGTTTAGCAGCATTATAAAAGACGCAAACAATTGTAAGCCTTCTCCAAATGCAGAAAATACAGCTAGTTCTCTAGCCAACCCTTCTACACCCTCACCTTTATTATTAAACAAGTAGTCATGCTTATCAGCCATAGCTTTATATTCTTGAAAAGCTTTGTACTCACTGTCTGGTAATCCAATTGTATCATTTAGTAATGAATAACTGTGTGCATGATTTGCTTCACTTGTAGCAATAGCAGATAACATCATTCTTATTTCTGGTGGTTTAAATTTAGGAATATAATTATCTAGATAAGCTTGTGCTATATCTACATCACCTTGTGTAAAGAATTTTAATATCTGTGTTATTAAATTTTTTTCCTCACTAGTTAATCGTTCATTCCAATCTCTAACATCTTCGGCTAAAGATACTTCACTAGGTAACCAGTGCATTTTCTGTTGCATATCATAAGCTTCAAAAGCCCAAGGATATTGGAATGGTTTATAATAGCTTCTCTCTTTTAATAAACTCATACAAACCACCCCCACCAATCAAATAACTCTAAAGCTTCTATCACTATTATAATTGCTAATTCTACAGCTAGGACTGTATGATAAACAGTCCATAGCACTGATTGTTTTTGTCCGTCTATTGATTTATATTCTTTCATTATGCTTGACAAGCTAGACACTCTTCCTCTGAATCTGGTCTAACTACCCTTTCTATTTTTGTTGATAAAATTTCTGCTCTTCTAATTGCCTCTGAACGACAATAGTACAGTGTCTTAATTCCTTTTTTCCAAGCTGATAGATGTAATAAATGTAATTCTTTTATGTTTACATCTGCTGGGACAAATATGTTTAAACTTTGTGACTGACAAATTTCTTTTTGTCTGTCAGCAGCTAATTCAATTATCCATCGTTGGTCAATCTCAATTGCTGTAGCAAATACATCTTGCTCCCACTCATTTAATTCATCTAAATGATATACAGAACCTCGGTTAGCAACAATGCTTTTCCAAACTTCATCATTATCTATTCCTTTTTTCTGTAAAAGTTTTTGTAAATGTTTGTTTTTAATAAAGTGTGTGCCACTCATTGTTTTCTGTGTAAAAGCATTTGCTCTTAATGGTTCAATGGAAGGACTAGTTTCACCACATATAATACTACTACTTGCGTTAGGAGCAATTGCTAAAATATGTGCAAACCTTTTTCCAGTTCCTTCCATGTCAGGAGCTTCACCTCTTTCTTTTGCTAGACACTCCGACTCTCTTTCTGCTTCTTCTTTAATTTGTTTAAAGATAGCTTTGTTAGTGGTCTTTGCCAACACACTAGCAAAAGGAATATTTCTATGTTGTAAGTATGAATGAAAACCCATTGTGCCTAGACCAATACTACGCTCTCTCATTGCAGAATACTTAGCACGTTCTAATTCATCAGGAGCATTCTCAATAAAGAATGTTAAAACGTTATCTAAAAATCTTACAACGTCTGGTATGAATTGTTTATTACCTCTCCACTCATCAAACTTTTCTAAGTTTAAACTTGAAAGACAACATACTGCTGTACGGTCTTCATTTGTAGGTAAAGTAATTTCACTACATAAATTAGAATGATGTACTTTTAATCCAAGTCCCTTTTGACTGACAGGCAAATGCTTTTGTATAGTGTCAATAAAGGCAAGGTAAGGTTCACCAGTGGCAACCCTAGTCTCAAGAATTTTTTGCCACAATTTTCTAGCACTAACGGTACGTACAACTTTTTTAGTATGAGGGTCAATGAGTTCCCAACTATCATTGGCGTTAGGATTATTAGTACACTCATCAATAAGAGACATAAACTTATCAGAAACATTAATACCGTGATGAAGGTTAAGACACTTACGATGAATGTCCCCACCACTCGGCTTACGTATTTCCAAAAATTCTTCAATCTCAGGGTGTGAAATATCTTGGTAACTTGCATAACTTCCTCTTCTTGTTTTACCTTGAGAGAACGCTAACATTTCTGAGTCAACAACGTGCATGAATGGGATTGAACCAGTAGATGTTGAGCCACCAGAAGTAGATGTTCCATCACTTCTAACGTCACCCCAATAACCACCAATACCACCACCTACTGTTGCTAACCAAGCGTTCTCTGTATAATGTTTTGTTAAACCTTCTCTGCTATCTGGTACGTAATTTAAAAAGCATGAGATAGGCATTCCTTTTTTAGTTCCACCATTTGTCAATATAGGTGTTGCGAACATGAACCATAGGTTCGATACATAACTATAAATTCTATTGGCCATTTCATCATCATCTGAAAAAGCTTTTGATACTCTCATGAATGCTTCTTGAGGACTTTTCTCCTCATCAGTTAAGTATCTATCTTTTAATATTTTTAATCCAGCCTCGGTTAGTAATGTATCTTTGCTATAGTCCATGTTTATTTTAATCCTTTTGTTGTTGTGTTATTTCTCTTTCTTTCTTTTCACATTCCCCGGCGATTGCCATGTAAGCCGAGGCGTCCACATAGGTATCATCAGTTCTGTTACCTAACATTGTCCTTGCAACTTTTAATAGGTTCATCATTACTGCTACATCGTGTGGACTAATTCTTCTTTGTAAATAGATTGTCCAAAAATTTGCGATGTTCATGTGGTTAAGATACTTGTCACCGTACTCTTTAGCACGGTCACCAGCCACTAACTCTTTAGCTTTATCTAAAAAATCTTTTGTGGTTTTTAAATCTGCCATAAATTTATTTCTCCTGTTGTTTTATTGTATTCGCCATGTCTTAATATTCTTGCCACTTGTGCTTGTTGTAATGCGTCAGCTTCAGTTAGATTATTTTTTTCATAAGTCTTAACCACTAGCTGCCACATATCTTTTACGGACATTGCTTTATCCGTTAAAATTTTTTCAGCAGTTTTTATTCCAACTGAGGGACAGCCATTAAATCCGTCAACGCTGTCCCCAGTTAGAGTCTGTATTAAATGCCACCAATCACAATCATTCTTTTTTCTTAGGACTATATTTTTTCCGTCCTTAGAAATGTATGAAGGTATTTGCATTAGGTCTTTATCCAAAGAACATATAATTCTTTGCTCACCTTTGTTCGGCTCAGTGGCAAGTATACCGAGAACATCATCTGCTTCTAGATTAGGAAGGACTATAGCATTATACTCTTCCTTTAAATGTTCCCTCAATGCTCCTAATACTAAAGGCTTTCGTTTGTGTTTACGATTATCCTTATAGCTAGGTAATACATCTTTTCTAAAATTCTTAGAGTCAGTTAAAGCTATAGTTACACTGTCTGCCTCTAAGTTTTCTTTTAGATTTTCAATTTCTGTATACAGTAAACTCTTAGCATAATTTTCATCTGCGTGGAGTGTCCATAACCCCTCTCCCCAATTGGTATCTACCTCTGCCATAGTAGCAGATTTGTATGCAAGTATATCACCGTCAATTAGTAATCTTCTTTTCATTAATCCTCCAGTGGATAGGTTATGTTAAATTTTTTTTCTGAAACAATTCAGATAAGGGAATAAGAATGCACTTACTTGCATGGTTATCACCAATCATTTTAAAATTATCTTTAAATTTTTCTGCAATCTTTTTTAGTTTAGGTACATCAAATATTAATTTACAATAATCTTCTTTTCCAATTGATAATATATGTACCCAATAGTCAGCCTCGGTTTTATGTAAGCCACTAGGTTTACCATAGTTTTCTATTTCAATAGCTATGTTACCAGTCTTAGCCCACCAATCCCTTTCAGTTTTAACTTCTATTTTATTTTTATCTTGGTCTAATAAAGCTGCAACTTTTTGTTCTCTCTCTTGACCATACTTTAAGTCTAAATCAAATTTTGTATTTTTCATTAATGCGTTCCACTCCAATTATTTGAGATTTTATATTCGCCAGTTAATGGCACTCTTAATTTGAAATGTTCGCCAGTTCGTTTAATACATTCGACAGCTAACTTTCCTACTTCTTCTGCTTTGTCTTTATCACATTCAACTTGTATCTCATCATGTACCCACAACAATTGTTGAACACCTTTAATATGACTAACAGCTTTATCAAATTCAACTAGCCATTGCTTACATACAATAGCACCAGCACTTTGTAATAATGTATTCAATGCACTGTGTTGATTTCTGACTTTTACTTTTCTTTTATCAAGACCAAGTAAGTAGCCACGCTCTGCGACTAACTTTACTTGTTCAATTAATTTACTTAATGCTGGTAATCTATTAAGAAATTGTTTTCTTACTCTAGCTGCGTCACGATTTGATTTACCAGTGACCTCTGCTATCTTTGCCACTCCAGCACCATAAAGCCAAGCGTACAGAAAACGCTTACTTGCGTCTCTTGTATCTAGTCCAGCTAATTTCTGATTTGTAGTATGTATGTCACCATTGACTACAATGTCAGCATACTTACCATTATCAAACTTTGCGATATAGTGTCCAAGTAATCGTAACTCTAATCCTGAAACGTCAATACCAACTAAAGATTTAGTAGGTGGTACAGTAAACAATTCTCTAAACTGTTTTCCATAAGGAATGTTAACAGCCGGGACTTGTTGTAAGTTAGGTTTACTTGCAGTCGCTCTCCCGGTAACAGCATTGTTTGTATTTACAGTACCGTGTAAGCGTCCATTCTTTTCTAATTTTAAATAAGCATTACTACCTTCGGCTAACATACCAATACGTTTTTCTAATAAGAAATAACGTGCTAATAATTTAGCTTCAGGATAGTTTAAACTGTTTAAAACTTTATCATCTACTTTTGGTTTACCATCAGGAGTAAAATCTTTTGGCTTCCAATCATATTTAGTTTGTAATCTATCAGCAATGTGTTGTCTGCTTGAAGGATTAAACTCAATGACTTTATCTTTTAATGGCTTACCAGTTTTTTCAGAAACTCTTTTAATAGTTATAGGTAAAAAAGTTTCTTCCATTTCCTTTCTAATGTTTTCTCTTTCATTAGATAGTTCAGAGTAAAGAGTAATTGCTTTATCTTTATCAAACATTATGCCATATCTTTCTTGTCTACCAATTAAATCGGCCACAGCGTGTTCAAGTTCTAATGATTGCTCTGAATATTTTTGCTCCAAAATTTTTCGGTATAAAGTATATGTAACTTCTACATCTTGAATACAATACTCAAGCATTTCTTCATTGTATTCTGACCAATCAGTTTCAATCTGCTGTTTATAATTTCCTAGTCTAACTCCCCATGCTTTTAAGCTATGCTTGTTGACTAATTGTCTTGGAAAATCTTTTACATGAACTCTAGTCATGTCTGACTCCATTAAGTCTGACCAAATTAGGCGTGTTGCTACTAGAGTGTCAAATATTTTAGCTTTAGTTTTAAATTGAAAAAGTTTTTCTAAAACTGGGATGTCATACTTAATAATATTATGTCCTATAATAGTATCAGCTTTTTCTAATTTGTTTGTACCTTCCCACCAATTGTCTCTAGTGTATGATGTAATTTCATTTGTCTCTATGTCTTTTAAGACAAGGCAATGAAGCTGTGACACATCATCAAGTAATCCGTTTGTTTCTATATCAAATACATAACTAGACATTTAAATTTACCTTTACTAATTTAATAATATTACATGATGGAATGACAGTAGAAGAACCTGCATCACCTAACGACTCATCTTTTTTATAATTAAAATCACTCATTAAGATATGTACGTCTTCATCTTTTTTAATGAGCCAACCTGTACTAACACATACGCATGGTTTAGATTTTAAAACCTCTGACATTTCTTTCCATGAAGGGTCAGACTCAATGTCTTTCCAATAAGCAACATAGAACCCATAGTTAAATGGAATGTTAGGTAATTTTACTTTTCTTTTTTTCACGCTTAAATTTCCTTCCTACAAAAAATACTATTACATTTTGAACTGTGTTTATTGTCACCATTGCTAGTAACCAAGCTTCCCACATATCCATTAATGAACCGTTACTACTCTTATTAAAACTCTAGTCGCTGCCTCTTCAAACATTGATAATTCATTTAATGTTAGTTCAGCAGCAACTTTTGTTTTATGGTTTGGTACATCAATAAATACTTCAAGAAATGGATTTGCTTGTGCAACTTTAACTGCTATGCTTATCTCTTCTGTTATTGTCCAATACTCAGAAGTCATTAGCTGACTCCGTTGTTTCAATTAAACAAGAAGTTTCATCATCAAAGAATAATGTTCCACACTTACCTGTGTCACCATTGTGTCTATTTTTTAATACTCTGACTGTTGTATAGTTTTTCTTTTCCTCATCATTTTGATTTCTCTCTAAGGATATAACACCATCACTAAGTTGACTAATAGCATGACTACCCCTCAAAGAATTAAGAGAAGTCTGTACTCCGTCCTCATATCCTTTGTTACCTTCTGGCCTTCTTAAATGTGAAACTAAAATTAATCCTATGCCTGTTTCTTCAACTAAGGTTCTAAGCTTAGTCATTGTTACATCAATTAATTTTCTTTCGTCTAAATTTTCTAAACCAGAAATGACAATTGAAAGATGGTCAAGAATAACCCACCGTACACCAAGACCTTTAGCAAGATAACGAATTTTGGATAAGAGATTCTCAGACTCGGTACTTCCAAAACTATCATATAAATAAAGTAAACCACTACCCACTGTTGAACTAAAACTATTTCTAAAGTCATCTTCACTGACCCCTTCTTTTGTTAAATGTAATGGTTTTTGTAAATCTATCCCCATAATGCCTAGAGCAGTACGCTTAACGCTTTCCTCTAGGGCAATGTAACCAACACTCTCACCTTGCTTAATTAAGTGGTGGGCAATTTGCCTACACAATTGAGACTTACCTTGTCCTGTTCCTGAAGTTACAGTTATTAATTCTCTTCTTCTCATTCCAAGCGTTTTTTTATTTAAACACTCAAATGGATATGGAATTGTTTCTGTGTCATCTTCTTTTACCAATGTTTCAAAAATATCTTGGCCAGAAATTATTCCGTCAGGGCGATACTCTTTCGCACCCCACATACAATCTATTAATTGTTTTGTTTCCCCGGCTACTAACATTTCGTTAGGGTCTTTGCGTGGTAGTGTTGCTATTTTACATTTGTTAGGTGTAAATAATTTAGAGCATTCCTCTGACGCTTTTTTACCAGCTTCATCATTATCAAACATGAGAATAATTTTTTCAAATTTCTCAAGCCATTCTAATTGTTGTTGTAAATCTTTTTTAGCACCTTGGCTGCCAGTCTTAACAGATACTACAGCCCATTTATTATTTTGTATTTGAGATAAACTCATTGCGTCTATCTCACCTTCAACTATACACACTTGCTTACCACCATCACGCCACAAGTTTTGTCCAAAGAGTACAGCTTGTTTACTGTCCCCTATCCATTGAAAAGATTTATTTGGGTAACGTAATTTTTGTGCAACTAATTTATTATTTTTGTCGTAGTAGTTTGCAATTTGAACAGTAGTATTTTTATGCTTACCAATTTTGTAATTAAATTTACTGACTGTTTCTTTATTTATTTTACGTTTAACTAATGGTCTTGTTTCACCTGATATTAAATTAGAATTAACTTCTTTCAATGATATGTCCTCGTTGTTGTAATTAGAATAATATTGACCACAACCAAAACAATGTCCGTGGTTATCTGAATATACTGCTACGTTATCTTTTGAGCCACATTCAGAGCAAGGTGCATGATAAAGAAATTCGCTTTCTTCCATTGCACAATCCTTAAAAAATTTTTTGGGTAAAAATAAAGCCGACTCAGAGGGTATCCAAGTCGGCACTACGAAAGGGTTACCCTATGAAAAGTAACGCCTCTCAAATCTTATATACTACTTTATTTCATTTAGCCACTCCTTAGGTATAAATTTGTCTGCGTATTTAAAACCATGCTTCTCACACCACATAGCGTAAGTAGTTTTTGATTTTTTAGAAATTTTTGTCTTAGAATTAGAAAAGACAAATCGTAAATCAAGTTTAGGATATTGCTCTTTTACTAATAAAGTCTTTTGTTTATCTGCTGTTAAAAATCTTCCTTTACCCTCAATGTGCATGATACCACCTTTCTTTTTCTCTAAGACAAAATCTGGTGTGTATCTATGCACCTTTTGGGGTTTGGTATATTTGATAACTTGACTTTCGTATTCAAAGTCTACGTTTTCGGAAATTAATTGTTCAGCAATTTGAACTTCTAATCCTGAACGGTATTTAGAAGTCTTCTTCTTCTGATACCTTTTCCTCATGTCTTTCCTCAAATTCTTCCACTGTGGGAGCGTGTTGATAGCCTTCCTCTTCTTTAAATCCGAAAGAAGAATTATTACCTTCAACTAATTTAAGTACTTGAGCAGCTTTTAGACGCATAGAAACTCCAGCCCCTACCATTGATGTAAAGTATGGAATTAATTCAGCACTAACTTTAATTTCTGAACCACCCCAAATATTTACATTTTGAATTGGCTTTCCTTTTGCGTCTACAACAACTGGTTTATTAGGAAATGTTTCACCAGTCTTTGTAGTTATCTTTGCTTTACATTTAAATTTAAAGATAACATTTCCGGTAGGGTTACCATCATCATCAACCTCATCAAAATATGGTGGGTCTGCTTGTTTAACTGGTTTACCCTTACTCTTCTCTTTTCCAAGAGTAACAGCTTCCTCAATGACTGTGTCAATTTTAGATATTAAATCTTTAGCTTCATCTTTGCTAATAATTAAATTAGTTCGGTAGTCACCTACTTCACTAAATTTAGTATCAGGAGCATGAAGCCAAGGGTATTGTGCAACACCTTTCGGTGTTACAACTTTAGTATAATTTATTTTAGGCATCCTCGTCCTCTTCTATTTCTTCCAAGATGAACCCTCTGTTCATCATGTCAACTGCCACATCAAGTGGCAAATTTCTGTATTCTTCTTTAACCATGGTTAACTCCTTTGGTTCATATAGGGGTACTATTAACCCACTAGTGGATTGTATTAGGCGAAGAAAAATTCGCTCTTTAAAACTTCCTCAATATTGAAGTCCCCTTTTTCGGGAACTTCAGGAAGTTTGCTTTTTTGTTTGTCGCTAAGTATTGGTTTAATTGTTTCTTTAAAATCTTCTAAAGGACAACTCTTCGAATACATTTCAACAAACGACTCTCTTATTGTTTCTGAAAGAACTTGGCTGTCAGCAGCAAGTGTTCCAAAACTATCATGCACATTACAAAAATGTATAAGACCTTTATCGTAAGCATTAGATACAGTTAACATCATGTGGGCTGAGTCTTGTGCGTGAATAAAGTTAGGCGGTAAACCATTACTCGCTTTAAGTACTGATAGTTTTTCTGTTTCAACATTTATTCTTGGTTTAATTACTTCACCAAAAAGTTTTGTCTTAACTCTCATTGACTTAAATTCCGGGTAATCTTGAATGACAGGAAATCCTACAGGATTATACCAAACAATAGGATGACCATTCTTAGCAAGAATACTTGCACATTTTTTTAGATAATCCATACCTTGTCTTGGTGCAGATAAAACTTCACCCATACTGTCCCATATTACTCCAGCCATAAACGAACAAGCTTCAAAAGCTAGCTTGCCACTTCCAAATGGGTGTCCCTCTCCAGCGTCTTTTCTTTTGACTAAGTTTTCATCAACAAAGTCACTACAAGAATATCTAGTAGAGCCATAAGGACTTGTCATAATAGGACGTTTAACTGTTGAGCGTTTAACTCCATAGTCTAGCCAAAGTTTTGCAAATGGGCTGTCTGTCATTTTCTTTAGGTTTTCAATACCTTTATCTTTGACAACTGTATAAACATCTTGTGGAACATCACTGTTACTTAAATTAACAGCTTCAGCAGTTCCTTTGTGTTTTAAGATTGCTGCATAGTGTTGAATACCGTTACATGAACCGTCTTGAGAACAGATAAAACTACTTTCATATCCATAACCATGTTCTTGAAACTGCACCCATTCATTACACCAAGCTAAGAATTGAAAAGGCTTATCAGCTTTTTCCCATTCTCTATTTCTAAATGGGTCTTCTTGCATTTCTTTAAACACATCAAAGTTTTCATTGACCCATTGCACTTGCTCGTCTCTAGTAACTTTATCAATTCCATAAAGCCCAGCCCCGGTAACTGCTAACCAATACGCCCCATTATTTTCTTCAGTAATTTTTTTACCAGTTCCAAAAAGGTGTAATGCTTTTGCAAAGTCAACTCCTTGCCCATTAAGATAATTTGTAACTTGATAACAACGTGACCTAAAATCTAATGTATGACAATGGTAGAAAATTTTATCTAAAAACATTTCTGCAATCCACATAACTTTAGCAAACAATAATCTTTTAGATTTTTGTCTAGCATTTTCAGTATGTATAATTACAGCTTCTTGTCTGTATTTTTTTCTAGCTTCGGCATTAGTTTCAATGTCATGTGGTTTAGAAGGTAAATCTTCTAGTTCTGCTTTTGGTAAACCACCAATAGATATATTTTTATCCCATGCTTTTTTTAAAACATTAAAGATAAAGTGATTAATTTTATATGGTGTATTTTGTTGTGCATTTACTGCCTTATAAACAATTGGCATTTTCACATCTTCTAAATTCTTTAGGTTTTTTCGATTATGATATTTTACTAATGCCAAGGGTTTTATGTGTCTTGAGTAATAGCCACCGCCTTGAGCCTTCCCCTCTTCCCACATTCTAGGTGGTACTATTGTTGGAAAGTATTCTGGGGCCAGTACCTCTAAAAAATCATTACGATTATTAATCCACTTTATTGTTTCATCTGTAGCTAATAAAGTTCTTTCAAGGCGTTTTCTTTTAGGCAACATTTCAATCTTACATAGCCCGGTCGAAACACACATAAGTTCTATTAACTTGTACCCTACGTGTACCTTTTCGCCCCTAGTCCATTGAGTCCACTCAATACCATTTTTTTGTGCTGACTCTCTAAGCTTCCTTCTTTTATACTGATACCCAAATGACCTCTTATCTAGGTCAGCTTTAACAATTCCATAGTGTTCAGGATTTGACTCCTCAAATAATCGTAGTGCCGTCTCATCTTCTATTTTACTTGCAACATTAATTGCTGCACTTGTTAACTTCCGAGAAATAGTAATAGAATTAATAACTGATTTAGCAGTAACTAATGCAGCAATATTAGGCTCTATAAGACCTAAAAGCTTCCTAGCTATAGGTACTACTCCCTTTGTCTGTTCCCCCTCGTCTACATACTTTTGTATGGCGTCTGATAAAGGCTGAATAGAATTTGCTAATAGTGTCTTTCCATAGTTAGCAAAACTTTCCTCGCCCCTTTGTTTGTGGTCAGTGACCCTTTTGTTGAAACGATTAATACCTCGTTCCCTCATGTCTTTTTCTAGTTCTAATTGTTCCCTTAAATATTCAAATGGTAACATTTATACTCCTTCTATAGAGGGCGTTAGTAACCCCCTTGGTTCATATAGGGGTACTAATTAATCCATAGGTGGATTGTTCAGTACCTAAGTTTAATGTGTTTTTGGATTGCTGTTAGTTACTGTAAATCTAGGAAAAAATGCTTAATCAATCCTATGGTGGATTGTAAAAAGAAATGGATTAGCAAACCTGTGGTTTAAGCCACTCACCCATCTCTCCTCGGTTATCATTCCCATGGTTTTATAGTAAAACTAACAACAAATCCAAAAAAATTTAATCCACTAGTGATTTTTACCCAACGGTTTTTGCATATCCGTTGGCTCTAACCCATCAGTGGATTTCTCTAAAACATTCACAAATTTAGATAGTGTAGTACTAAGTACTGTTGCGTATCGCTCCACCATCCTAACATCAGAATGTCCTAGCCATTGTTGAACAACTTTGTGTGGAACTTCTTTATTAAGAAGTCTGCACGCCAATGTTCGTCTAAAGCTATGAAGGGTAAATCTTTTATCCCCTTCAAGACCCATTGCTTTTCGAATTTTCCTAAACGTAGTGTCAGGTCTCCAATAAGCAAAATGTTGAAATAAGCATTCGTCAGGATTTTTATTTTCTGTAAACCGATTGACTATTTCTTGACTTCTTGAAGTTAAAGGTACGCCCCTAGGCTGATTGTTTTTTGTATCATACAAAGTTATATAACCTTCAAAACAATCTTTTACCCGGAGAGTCCTCAACTCATTTAGTCGCATTCCAGTATCTAATAAGAGAATATAAAAATCTCTATCGTCTTTGTAATGTGACCCCCAAGAATTAAGAATATTAATCATCTGTTGCTCTTCAGCTTCCGTTACATATCTTAACTCATGCTTTGGTTCTTTATACCAATTTATGAAAGGCCTTCGCTCTAATTTATATGTACTATAACGTTTTTGACAAAAAGTTATCATTGTACTTAGAGCAGACAAGTATCTATTCTTTGTGGCGTTACTTATATTCTTTTTATTTAAGTCAGCCATCAGACCGTCTATCACCCCTTCATCAATATCATTGATAAAAAAGTCTTCACCAAAATATTCAACAATATACTTGGCTCGTCCTACAACAACATCATCTTTGCCATTATCCCATTGCAAAGTTTTAACTTGCTTAAAGACTTGTCCAAGTTCTTTTGGATTGTGTCTCATACCTACTAATTCACCCCCTTTCAAATATGTTAAAGTATTATTAAGAGATAGTCTCATACAATCTCTTTCCTCTGTTAGTTAATTTAACTAACTTTCTTCTACGCTCAAATGGGTCTTCTTCAGCGACTAAAAAGTTTAATCCTTCTTTTTGTCTCCAAGAATACTTTGAGAGTAAACTTACATTTCTACTAACGCTAGATTGTGCCATCGCCAATTTCTCGGCAATAACAGTCATCGGCACACCCTTATCTTTAGCGTGTAAACCTACATAAAGAAAAACTGCTATAGTTTGACTTTGTATGTCAGCGTCAAACTTCCGAAATTCCTCAATTGCATTAAAAAGTTTAATAGCACTTGTATTCATCTGTCTTTCCTCTGTTTGTTTTTTTCACCTTTATACTGCTGTAAATTAATAAACTAACAGTAACCAAGTATCGGAAGGTTATATAACGAATATTCGCCAATAACCAAAGTCAATAATGTATTCATTATTTTGTTTCACTATTTTAAATGAAGACCAAGTTTTCCAAGACTCGATATATATTTTAAACAATAAAATGTTAAGATACATTAAGACTCCTTATTTTTTTGGTGGTTCTGGTTTTGTACTATATAAAATATTTAATGGTAATCTAGGTTTCCAAGTTTTAGATTTCCTAACTTTTTTATATTTTTTCATAATTTATAAATTCACCCCCCCTCACATAATTATGTGTTAATT
>TARA_R100000664_G_scaffold34207_1_pt1 | contig 23653 bp, 25 predicted proteins | sample TARA_R100000664 | Tara Oceans TARA_R100000664 (sample SAMEA2622705) | marine metagenome | biome: marine biome (ENVO:00000447); feature: deep chlorophyll maximum layer (ENVO:xxxxxxxx); material: "saline water (ENVO:00002010), including plankton (ENVO:xxxxxxxx)" | depth 115 m | reverse complement strand
TATAAATAAACTTCTGATCATCGGACCAAGTTCAGGGTCTCTAGCAGGCACTTGTTGTAAATTTGGATAATTACTACTAAACCTACCTGTTACAGTTCCATGTGGATTAAAGTTACAATGTATACGACCATCAACCGCTTTATCCAATATCATATTTTTAATAAATGTATTTCTAATCTTGTCTAACTTTCTAACATTTAAGATACTTTTACTAACATCATCCACCTGATTTTCCAACCAACTTGCAGTGAAAGATGGAGTACCTTTTGCTGTGTAATTATAACTAATTTTATTTTTATCATATGCTTGTTTGAGAGAAGCATTTGCCCATACATTTACTTCTCCTCCTCCAAGTTTATTTAGTCTTTCTTGAGTGTCTTGTTGTTTTTTTTCTAAGTCATAGTACAATTTTTCTGCTTTCGATAAATTAATTCTTACTCCTCTTTTTCTAATTTCAAATAATAAAGTAATTAATTTTGATTCAAATTCTACTACTGCTCTTACATCTTCTTTGTCTATTCTTTCTTGTTGCTTTTGATAAATTTTAAGTGTAAGTAAAGCATCTTCTTTGGCATATTCAGCAACATGATTTGCATGTAATCTCCATAGATTATCTTTTACTTTTGCTCTTTTACCAAATTCTAATTGTATTGCTTGCTCTAATTCAACTTCATACTTTGATTTTTTTAAATAATATCTAGCCAAATTATTTAAAGAATATTTTAATCTATTTTCATCAAGTAAATGCTCTATTCCTTGAATGTCGTAAATTTTATTATATCTATTAAAGTCAAGTCTATTATCATGTGAATAAAGCCACTCCATGTCATAAATAGCGTTAGCAAATACCATAGGTTTATTTAATTTTAATATAGCATCCATAAATGCAATAACTTTAGAATTATTTAAATTACCTCCGCCTTGGTGTCCTACAGGAAGATACTCATTATAATTAGTATCTGTTGCCAAGGATATTCCAACTAACTTTCCATCTTTTCTAAAACCACCAGGTCCATGAGTTTTAAGTCGAGGATCGTATGTTTCAGTATCAATCGCAATAATATTTGCTTTTTCTAATTCAGAAATTTTGAACATTCTGGTAATATTAATTCCTTTCTAATAAAAGTCCATGATTCACCACCATTAGCTAACCATAATTGTTTTGCAGGTTTTTCTTTTATATATTTTTCTAAAAAATAAATATGTTTTGCAGATGTATTTAAAAATAATTTAACACAAGTTACACAAGGACTTAATGTACAATATATTGAATCAATCTCAAAATTATTTTTGCACTGTATTAAAGCATTTTGTTCTGCGTGTATTGCTTGACAATCTTCTAAACCTTCGCCAGATTTAAATTTTGCACCACTACAAGGCTCATCTATACAATGTTTCGAATTAGAAGGTACACCATTATAGCCAGTAGCTAATACATGACCTAATTTATTAGTTAACACACAACCTACTTTTCTCCTGATACATGTTCCTCTTTCTGAAACTAAGTTAGCCATTTTTAAAAAATACCATTGACGTGGAATTCGATTAACCATTATAAGTAATTTAATTTTACTTGTGGTATATTTTGTTGTTCTTCTGCGCCTTGATATAAGTTTCTTATAAATTCTTCAGGTCTATGTTTATATTTATCTATTAAATTATTAAAACTAAAATTAAGAGGAAATGTATCTTGACATGCAATTACCTCTTTTGCCTTGATTAAATTTACTTCATATAGATGTCTACTACCAGCATTTATTGTAAGTTTACCTAATTTACATTTAATTCCTTCTTTATTCAAAAATAGAGCTATATAAAAACTTATAGCAGAAAAATTAAAAGAATCATAAGGAGTTCCTAACCATACGTCATTACTTCTCATATTTGTTATACAATGTAAAAATAATTCACCACTTGCTTTTCTTAAAAAGAATTGCATTGATAATGTACAAGGTACATCTCTACTTGCTATAGGATTTTCTCTCCATATAGTTAATACCGCTTGTCTACTGTCTTGATCTTCTTTCAATTTATTTATAATATAACTTGTTTGAGTTATGATCTTCGGTCCATAAGCACCAAAAAAAGTAACACCATCATCACTAAATCTTTTTATACCTCCTAAATATTTAGCAATTGTTTTTACATCGTTCCTTCCGTCTAACATCCAGGCTGCTTCACCTAACATAAAAGAGTAATTTAATTTTCTCTTTACATTTAAAAGAACAGGACAATCCATATCTACATGAAAAGAATCATTTAACACTTCTAAAATCTTCTCACCACGAGGTGAACAAACATATTCTGGTATTTGTATTAAGTCGTGAATTTTTTTCTTGTAGTCTATATTTAAATAATTTATAAATTCATTTGAAAACATTTATCAATAATTCTTTCTGTTACAGCATTTAAATCATGACCCTCTTTAAACATATCATATCTTATAAAGTCAGGTCTTTTTTTTAATGGTGCTAATGTATCCATTAAATTATTTTGATGAAAATTAATTAAATTTGATGTAGGATAATTCCAATAATCATTATACATCTGTATTACTTTATCAATATCATAATATGCTTCTTTTCTTTTTTCTCTGTTAATTCTATGATTTTGTTTTACTTGTTCAATATCACTTGGCAAACACCATACATATAATGCTCCTTCTAATTTTAATCTTCTATAAATTTCTTCAGGATCGTAACTAGGTCCTTCTCTATAAATATGAGAATAAAATTGTTCACTAGGCCAATGTCTATCTAACAAAACTAATTTGCCATCTTGTTTTTTAGAAATTGCTAATCGTGCACTTGCTGTGTGCCATAACTTCATGTCTTTATGAACTCTTAAATGCATATAATAGGCGTCTTTACCATACTGTTCTTTAATATGTTTTATTAAAGTAGTTTTACCTACACCGTCAGGGCCTTCAAATATTACTATCCTAGCAAGCATTTAAAATATTCTTTTGTTTTTTCTTTACTCCATACTTTATTTTTAAAAGCATCATTCTGTTTATTAAATAATTCTTCTAATTTTTCATTATCTTTAGTTTCTATGTCAGAAATATCTAAACTAAAACCATATAATTTTTTCATTTCTTCTTTATGAGCTACTACAATATTCTTAGCATCGCTAGCCATTTTGTATCTTACTCTCCACCAAGCACTTCCTTTTTCAGTATGATAATGAGGTGGACTTAATATTGCCCATGCTTTTCTATACTCTTGGTATAACTCGTGTTCTTTTAATCTTTCTTGTTTTAATTTAACATTACCAAAATTTTTAACTTCCCATTGAAAATTATTATCTTTTAACCAATTCATTTTATTTAATAAACTTGCCATAATCCAATGCTTACTTTTTACTCTAACTGGTAATTGTGTCGAAAATAAGTCAACGTCAGGATTATCTAAATATGTATCAGTATAAGGTGTTGGATCCCAATTAATTATTTCTTTACTCTTTACACCTAAAGTTGAATAATCTCCTCCATCATACGCAGGTATTAATAATTTTGGCCAAGTATCGAAAGCATAATGATCAACTAAATCTTCAATTTCTTTCTTATAATCTTGTGCTTCTTCCCAATTTACTTTACCTACCGGATTGCCTGCTTTACTTAATTTTTTCCAAATTCTCCAATGACCTCTAGCAAATGTTCCAAAACCAGAAACAGATTGTTTTACTTGCCAATCATCAATTGAAACTATTGCGTCAGGTCTTTTAATTAATGTATATGCTGCTCCATACCAAAATCTTGCAGATAAACTATTCGGACCAAAAACATAAACAATTACTTTATCATATTTACTTACATCTTCCCCTGGAGTAATAGGTTTTTGTATTACGTCATATCCTATATCTTTTAAAACTTTAGGTAAAATTCTTGCTGAAGTTGCAATATTTAATGTACTTTTAGCAGTTCCTATTGCTAAAGCATTAAATCCTGTAATTAATATTCTTTGCTTTCGTTCCATTCTCTTTCTTCTTCCAATATTCTTTCTATGTTAGGAGCTTTCCAATCTTTAGGTTTAACTACATCAAATTTAGTTCCACGTTTTTTTGATTTGCTTTTAGCTCTAATTTTAGTCATATTTGCTCTTTGAACCTCTTTCCACGCTTTATGAAAAGGTAAATTAAAAAGCCAAGCTGTACCTAATGCTATGTAAACAATATCAACTAAAGCATCTAATGCTGCAGCAGCGTCCTTTTTTGTTATTGCATTTGTATATTCTGCAAATTCTTCTGCTAAAAAAGAAGTTCTAAAATTTACTAATTCGTTATCATCAGGTATACCAACTTTTTCGTTCTTATCAAAACCAAATTTTTTATGAAAAGAATCAATATCTTTTAATAATTTATCATCTTCTTCGTCAAACATATGTACATCTGTCATAGTAAAGCCTCTTGTTCTGGTGCTTTTCTATAATCTATTATTTGTAATTTTTCTTCTTTTTCTTTTTTATCAGTTATACTATTTTTAATTACTCTTGCTACATATTCAGCTACTGGTGGCATTACACCTCGTGCGATTTGTGAACCTATACTTGAAGAGGGACCTTCCCATTTATAATCAACTGGATATCCAGCCATATATGCTAATTCTTTATGTCCAAATAATCTATCTTCTGTTGGATGTATATAAAATCCGCCAGCAATAACTGGTATATGTGCATCTGATTTTAATCTCCATTTCATAAACTGAGGCCTACCTTTAACTCCATTTCTCATACCTCCTCTTACCCAAGTTTCTGGCGGATTAAATCTTTCCCATGTAACTCTTAAACTTTCACCTTGTTTACAATGTTTTAAATAAGGTATTTCGTTTTTACCAAGTCTCATTAAATAACCTATATCTTTTCCATATTCTTTTTTAAAAGAACTTAATACTTCGCCTGCAGTTGGCAACGGTTGAAAATTTAAACCACTTGTATTTAAATTATATTTTGTTGCTATAAAGAAAAATCTTTTTCTTGAATGGTTTAAACCTGTAAATCCGCCATCAATTAATAAATGAGTTACTTGATATCCTAATTTATTTGCTTCTTCTGATAACTCCATGATCATCGGTCTACCGCCATTTTTACTGTAAACTCTAGGAACTGATTCAATTGCAATAGCTTTTGGTTTTAATTCTTTTAACAAATTAAAACTATCTCTCCAGCATTTTATTCTAGGATCATTTCTCCACGCTCCTGCACCTTTTTGTGCACCACCTAAATTAGACCAGGGAGCACACGGAGGATTACAATATACAAAATCTATTTTATTTTTATATTTTTTTCTTGGCCAATTTTCAACACCTTCATAAATAGGTATTTTTGGAAAATTAGCTTGAAAAGTTTTTTTGTATGCAGCAGGCTTTCCTTCAAAGTGTGCTTCTACATTAAAATGTTTACTAACTCCTAGAGTAAAACCACCTGCAAATATATATGTACCTAGTGCTTTCATATTTCTAATTCAATTCGTAACTATACTTCGTTTCAGGCTGAATAATAAACAAATTTTTTTTTGTTCTTGTTATACCAGTATAAAAAACTCTGTGTTCATCGTCAGGTTCTGTATTCATTTTTTTCCAAGTTTTATAAGAAATATCAGAAATAACAACTACATTTTCAGCTTCTCCACCTTTTATTCCGTGTATTGTAGATAATCTAATTCTAGCTTTGTTCTTGAATAAATCTTTAGATTTTTCTAATGATTCAAACATTAAAATATCCTCTGGATCTAAACCATAAATTACATTTTGCCATTCTCCTTCTGCTATTAATCCGCAATTACTTTTCAGATAACTTAAAGAAAAATCTAAGTTTTCATCAACGCCTTCTAATTTTTTAAATCCTCTCTTGACAGAAACTTTGCCATATAAACATTGATATAATTTTTTTAATTCAAAAAATTTTATAGTTTCACCTTTATTTAATTTTATCCATGCTCTTATTGCTATTACAAATCTATTAGTTCTAAATTCTTGATATCCTTTTTCATAAAACCAACCCATTCTTTTACAATAAGCCTCTGCTCTATTTAACTGATAACCTGATCTCGCTAAAACTAACCATTCACCACTTGACATATCAGCATCTTCAATAGTTGATATTTCAGTTATTGATCCTTCTTCATCTTTACAAGTCCATTCTTTATATTGTCTCATAGAAATTTTATGTGCTATCTCACAAGCTAGTTTATGTACAACTTTAGGTAATCTATAACTAACTGGTAACACTTGTATTTCACCTTTAATATCTAAAAATTTTTTAACATCAGCGCCAGCCCATTTGTAAATTGCTTGATCATCGTCACCTGCTATATATCTAAATTTAGAATGCTGTGTTAATTTATCAATTACTCTCCATTGCTTTGTAGTTAAATCTTGAGCTTCATCTACAAATAAAATATCTAAATGTGGTACATTTTCTTGAGAAAGAAAAACATCTAACATATCTGTAAAATCTAAAAGTTTTTTTTCTTTCTTAAAATTTTTTAATGCTTTAGAAAAAAACTTTTGTTCTTCCCATGTATGATCGCATTCTAATTCATACCATACATGTTTTAAATCTTTCTCACTTGAACGTGAAACTTCGTCACAAAATAAAAGTAAATCACCTTTTTTACTTCCTACTGTTAAACCAGTTGTATTTTCATCACTAACACCTGTCATTTCTACTCTTACAAGATCAGAAAACTCTTTAAGTCTCTCGCCTTTAAACACTTGACCAGAATTAATATTTAAAAATCTATAACATAAACTATGTATAGTTCTAAAATATTCTAAATCATCATCTGACAATTTAAATTTTTTTATTATTCTTGATCTTGCCTCTTTTATTGCTCTACGTGTAAAAGAGAAATAACCAATTTTTAAAGGATTATAACCCTCTGCTATTTTTGCTTCAAGTATGTTTAAAAGTGTTGTGGTTTTACCTGTACCTGGTGAACCAAATATTTTAACTGTTGAACTTGCCATAAATTTTTCTTAAAACAGCATGCTGTTTTTTACTTAATAAAATATGTTCATCATATTTATCTAATTTATCTATGACAGATTTACAAAAGTCTAATTCCCATTCATTCAATTTAGTTGCGTCTATTTCTTTTAAAAATTTAACTAAACTTTTATATCTTTCACCATCTATTCTTAATAAGAGTTCTTTAGGTATATCTTGTGGACCTTTTAATTCTATACCTTTTCTCTTTAAATGATAAAATAACTCTTTACAAAGTTGAACATCTAATAACGCATCATGATAATTTTGTATGCCTCTATGAAAGAAATAATCAAAACATTCTTGTAATTTAGGAAATTTAAAATCTTCGTGATCTGTTTTTAATTTTAACTCGTCTTTACAAGTCATCATTGTACAATAAGTTTTTTTAGGCTCATACCATTTTATTCCATATGCTTCAAATTCTCTTTTCATTATTTGAATATCAAACGCTGTATTATGAGCAACTATTGCGTCACATCTTTCTAAATATTCTTGAAATATCCATAAAGCAGATTTACAAGGTACGCCAGTTTTATTTGCAATGTCAGTAGATATACCGTGAATTTTTTCTACATCTTTTGGAATTAAATATCCACCATGCATTGGTTGAATACGAGAAGAATATTGCATTATAACTTTTTCATCTTTATCGCAAACTTGAAAAGCTAAACTTACTAAATGTGGTTGATCACTATGATTAGGACCTAAATCTCTTCTCCATAAACCATTAGTTTCTGTGTCAAAAAATAATATCATTATAATCCTTTCTTTACGTCAAAGCCAATACCTTTAACTTCTACATTAGAGTTTTTTTTATTTTTATCTCTATCTTGTTCTAAAAATAAAATTGCTGCAGTTATACTATCTTTATTAGGTGCATAACTGTCGTCATTTGATAAACTTCTATGTGCGTGTTCAAGTAGAATGTTTATTGCTCTTTCTTTATTCATATGCCTCCTTTGTTATTTCTGGTTGTTTAAATTCTTCGTTTTGTGTTTCAAAGTTTTTAATTGACCAAGCGTTAGTAAATTTACCTTTTATCTTTTTTCCTGAGTGTGTAGCACCTAAATTTTTAAGATAAGCAGTAATTTCGTGTAATTTAAATTCTTTAAAACGATGTCTATCTAAAAATTCCATAAAATCATTAATTCTAAACAATGTTTTTTCTTCTTGAATAACAGCTTTACCTCTTAATAAATCTTCATATTCTGTAGAACTTGTAGAACCAGTACAAAATCTTTCTAACAATTCGTATAATCTACCTTCATTACTACTATCATCTGGAACTTCTACAGCTTCTAATTTTTGCATAAGATCATTTACTGTTTCTGTCCATATTTTATCATTTACTTTTGGCAACAACATATCTAAATTTTCAAAAACGATTTCTTTAAAATCTAAAAAATTATAAATTTGTTTAGCTTTCAATGGACCAATTCTTTTGCTATTTAAAGTTAAATAATAAGTAGGTGGTTTAGTTAACATTTTAGTTACACTATTTAAAATAGGCATTTGGCCATCGTCATTAATACCATACTTACAAGTTAAACACTTAGGTCTTTGACATACTGAATTTATTGGAGAATCATTACATTTATAATTATAGGTTTTCTTATCTAAAGAATTTAAGACTGTTGTAAATTCTCTAGGTTTAAGTGATGGTTCTATATATTTTTCATTAAATTCTTCTAATCTCTCTTGCCAATGTTCTTCATCAGATTTTCTTAAATATACACCTAAATTAAATAAACCATTGTTTCTACCGCCTTCTGATATACCACCAGCAGAAAGTAAATGTTGTAAACAAGGTGGTCCACCAGGTAATTTTTCTTCTACGTCATTAACTTTTTTTATAAAATTTAAATCTATTTCTTCTAAACTGTTTACTGAAAATTTTTTAATCCACTTAATAAAATGATCTGCAATTAAAACTTCTCCATTATATAATGCATACCTATCTGTTTCGTCAGATCCAAAGTATGGCATATTAAGCCAACTACCGCAGTCATTATCGTCTATTAATTTAGTTTGTTGTGGTCTTAAATCGTATTTAACAAAACCAAAGGCCTTAGCAATTTCTTTTAATTTTGTAATCATTTTTGATGCTGGCACAAATTTTTTAGTAAAAATAAAAATGTGTGCACCACCACTTTTTGATCTACATATAATTAAATTTTTATTAACAAATGTTTTTGAAATTTTTTCTAAATCTACAGCATAATCATCAACGTCAAGACAACCCCATTGACACTTATTGTCTTCGTTAATTGGAACAACACCTAGACCTATCTTGCCATCTAGGTGTTCTTTCCATAGTTCTTTTACATAAGGTTCTCTTATAGTCTTTCCATAGCCTTCAAGTTTAAGACCTTTTTTACCTGTTACAGTAAATTTGCCATAAACACGAGTTAAGCCTGGAAAGACTTTGTAAAAATCTTCGAACAACATAATTAGAATGGAACTTTTTTATTATTTCCTTTATCATCATCATCTTGTTCTTCAGATGCATCAGTATCTAATGGTTCTGATGCTTTTACTTTACCTGTCGTAACTGATTCAGCTAAACCTTGTCCTTGTTTAAAGACATTTTTAGATTCAATCTGACCTATTTCTTCTATTTTATATTTGTGCCAATTACCTAAATCGTTTTCTGCTTCGACTGTAGATAATTTAAACTCATACATAAAAGAAGGTGTTTCAACAGTTTGACCTTTTACATTTATTCGTTTCATTTTTAAAAGTGTATTCCACTTTCTTGAAACAGATAAATTACTTGAAGTCATAGTAAGAACTGCAGGTTCATAAGACTTGTCTTTTTTAACAAGAACAAAATGTTCTGCGGTATCTACTATTTGATTTTCACCTAAAAAAGTTTTTCTAGTTGAAGAATCAGTTTTACTACCTTCAGGTTTTATATCGTGAACTGCTACTAGACCGCCACCTTTTTCTCTAGGTACCCATTCTACATAGCTTTTACGATATCCACAAGGAATTACAACAATACCTTCACCATACAATTCGTTGGTTACAGTATTAAATATATTACCCTCTTCAGCTCCTTCAATGTATTTTTCATCTTTCTTCTTACGTTGTGGAGAGCCGGACTGAATAATTGCTAGTCTAGGAATAGTAATATCATCATTAGTAATATTCTCTAAACCTTTACCAGCTGATTTCAGAATAAGATCAGCAGAAATATCGCCAACGGCTAATTCTGTACTGTCTTTCTTTTTCAGTTGTTGTTTACTCATTTTTTCTCCTTTCCGAGTTTAATCTTTGCTATACTTGCTTCGTATACAGAAAAATACTCATCAGGTAATGTTTCACCTAATTTATATTGATCTTTTGCAAAGGCTTTTAAAGTACTTGAATGAACATCTGATTTCTCATCATAAGGTATATTCTTAAATTTTTGATTTAATACCTTAATTAGTTTATCAGCATGATCATACTTTCCTTTAGGGAAACTAACTTTAACATCGTGTTTAATTAGCTCCGCATGTCCATTTTGTTCTAACCATTTTAAAGCGTCTGCTTTTTTATCTGATCTTATTGAACAAAATATCTCGTCTTTAACATTAATAGAACTTCCGTCTTTTAAGTCAAAACGAGTTAAACCACCACACGCTTGCATAGCATCTGGTAATTCTTTTTCTTGTATCTCACGAATTTCAGATTTAAGAGTTTTTAATTCTTCTTCTTTTTTCGCAAGAACTTTTTGTTTATCTAAAAGTTTATTACCAATCTTAGTTACTACTTCTAGTCCTACTTTTGGTAATTCTTTTTTCTTTTGATGTTTTTCTACTTCATCAAATATCCATGCTTGTTTAGACATCTTTCTCCTTTCTTTTAAATAGGTCTATCTCTACATTATAATAGGCGTGATTTTCTCTATCCCACTTTAATATATTAACAAAACCATTATTTATTTCACTAGCTACCATAGAAGCAATTGCTATTGCAGCTGGATCGCCCATTGCTAAAAGATAATCTTCATCAGAAAAATCTTTTAATTTTATTCTTAAAGAATGTACAACAGGGGAGGAAGATAAAGTTATTTGTGTACCTGGTCTTAGTAATGGAACCAACTCGCCAAAACGAGCTGCGCCAATTACATTGACTTTAGGATTTTCTTGTACTACATAGACTTTACCCATTTTTTCTCCTTTCTTTATTTTAAGATTTACTTATAAACTAATTTTCTATATAAGTAAAATTATATTTAGAAAACAGAAAGTTTATATGCAAGTAAAATTTATAGACGAAAAAAAATATATTAAATACAAATTTAAAAGTAAACCGTATCAACATCAATACGATGCTTTTTTAAAAAGTAAAGATAAACCTGCTTACGCTTTGTTTATGGAACAAGGTACAGGTAAATCTAAAGTGATAATAGATAATATTGCTTATCTTTTTAGAAAAGGTAAAATAGATACAGCAATAATCGCTGCACCTAAAGGCGTGTATCGTAATTGGTTTGCTTCTGAATTTAAAGCTCATATGCCTGAAGATGTAGTGCATTTTTCTCAAGTATGCATATGGACACCTGTCGAAACTAAAAAGAATATAGAAGAACTTACTAACTTTTTAAAAGTATCAAATAAGTTAAAATTTTTTATAATTAATATTGAAGCTCTATCAAGTGATAAAGGTAAAAACTACTTACATAGATTATTAAATACTAGCTCGTCTTTTTTCTGTATAGATGAAAGCACGACTGTAAAACATAGAACAGCGAGAAGAACTAAAGCTGTTTTAAAATTAGGTAAGTTAGCAAAGTATAGAAGAATATTAACTGGTACACCTGTGACCCAAGGTCCTTTAGACTTGTGGTCTCAAATACATTTTCTTGATGAGTATATTTTTCAAAATAGTTTCTATGCGTATAGAAACGCTTATTGTGTTATGAGAAAAAGAAGAACATCTACTCATAGTTTTCATGAGATTGTAAGTTATCAAAGACTAGATGAATTACAAGAAATACTAAAACCATATAGTTTTAGAATAACAAAAGATAAATGTTTAGATTTACCACCAAAAGTTAGACAAATAAGAGAAATAGAGCTTAATCGTGAACAGAAGGTCATGTATCACACCTTAAGAAAACGAGCTATACTAGAACTAGAACGGTCTAAATTAGTGACTGCGCCTCTTATAATCACACGAATACTACGTTTACAACAGATATTATGTGGTTTTATTAAATATGATGATGGAAAAGAAGAAGTCATTAAAGGAACTAATCCTAGACTTGAGGAGCTTCTTAACGTGCTAGAAGAAACACAAGGCGGAGTAATTATATGGGCTACGTTCAGACGAACAATACAAATGATCTATGATGCTCTTGCTAAAAAATATGGAGTAAGTAAAGTTGCAAAATACTATGGTGAAACAGAATCAGAAGTTAGACAAGATATAGTTGAAGGTTTTCAAAAAGGCGATATTAAATATTTTATAGGACAACCTAGAACTGGTGGTTATGGTCTTACTTTAACAAAAGCTAAAACTGTAATTTATTTTAACAATACATATGATATGGAAGTTAGATTACAGTCTGAAGATAGAGCACATCGAATAGGACAAACTGATAAAGTAACCTACATAGATTTTGTTGCTCCTAAAACTATTGACGAAAAAATAATTAAAACTTTAAGTAATAAGAAAAAACTTGCAGATCAAATTACTGGCGATAAGTGGAAAGAATTATTTACTATTTAATTTCTTTATTTTTTTAAATCTTTTTTTTCTTTTAATTTCTTCATATTGAAAAAGAAGATTATTAAAATATAAACTTACCTTTTGTAAAATTTTTCTTATCATTTTCTTTTAATTAAGTCTGTTGCTTTTAATCCATATACACTTGCTATTACACCTACAAATATAGTTTGATACCAGAATGGAAGATCAGAAAAATACTCAAAAAATAATTTCATCTTTTCCATGTGTGCAGGATTATCTGACCAAACTGCAAATCCTAACATAACTATCGGGATCGAAAGTAGGATCAAAATAAATTCGTCCTTCCAATCATTTTGTCTTGCTTCTAATAATTTACCTTGATATGCTTCTTCACCTTTTGCCATTTTCTCAGCATGCATTAATTGTGCTTCTGACATAGCCATTTTAGTTTTTTGTCTATTAGCATATATTTTTGATCCTGCTTGTACTGCTAATTTAATTGCGCTTATCCACATTATATATCCTCCTTATTTAACCATTCAGGTACGTTAAAACCTGGACAATATGGTTTTGCTGGTTCTACTTGATAGTGACCAATTATTTTTTTTATATCTGGATATTTAATTTTTAATTCTTTAATCAAATCTTTAAGCGTTAAAAATTGTTCTAAAGTAAAATTATTCTCAGGTTTATTATCTTCTGATAAACCACCAATTATACATATTCCAATACTTACATTATTTACAGCTCTTGCATGTGCACCTGATAAATCTATTTCTCTACCTAGTTCTTTTGTGCCATTACGAGTAATTACAAAATGATAACCAATATCTGACCAACCATTATCTTCTACATGCCACTTTTTAATTTCTTTTGCACCAATATCCATTGATGGTTTTGTTGCAGCGCAATGTATAACAACAGTATCTGTTCTAGTCCTTTTTATCATAATAAACTATTTTACATATTTTTGTAGAAATATCTACTAAAATAATATGTATTCCTTTGTTTCTTATTCTAGGAACTCTATATATTTGTGATCCATCTTTTCTACGGCTTAAAGTTTTAACATCAAAATATTGAGCTTCGAATGATTCAGGATCCACAGCAATTAAATCTATTGCTGATTGTGTTTGACAACCTTTAAATACAAAATAACCTTTTTCTTGCAAATAACAAACTGCTATATTTTCAGCATAGCAGCCTTTATTTTTTTTAATCATCAAGTGCTCTTATTTTTTTCAAAGTTTCTTGTTTCGATTTATCCTTAGGTGTTGTTTTTAAAAAATTTAATATACTCTCTAAAGAGGGTACTTTTTGAATTACATTTTGTACAGGTTCTGCAGTAAGAATACTAGGCACTGCTTCAAAAGGAGAAGTAGGCAAACCTGATTCTTCTAATGATTCTTCTCCTTGAGCAAAAGATGTTCCTAAAGATGCCATAGCTCCAGTATAACCTTTTTGTAGTAAATCAGAATCATAAGTATTAAAATATTTTAAAAACTTTTGATCATTTAATGCTGGTGCGTATTTAAATGCATAAGTTTTTTTAAATTTTTCTATAAACAAATCATAATCTAAAAATTCTTTTCCTAATTTGTTATCTGTTAAGTTTAATAATCTAATAAAATTTCTTACAATTACATTTTCGTGTGCAAGTGGACCATAAACTATTTGAAAAGCTGTAGTTCTTACTTTATCTTGTTGTGCTTCTGACATTTCTTTACCAATATATCTACTTGTATTTTGCATAAAACTTAATGCAGCTCCAATAGTTTTGATATTTTTAGTTGCATCAACTCCAAAAATATTTGAAAATACTTGTTCGTTTTTTGGTTGATCTAAAAATTTAAATAATTTAGTTCCATCTATTGTATCTCTCGCTAATATTGGAGATTTAGTTTTTACAGAATTAAATAAATTTTGTAAGTAATAAGCCTTTATTACATTAGCATTATTAGGTCCGATAGATTTAAAAAAATTATTTACTTTTTTAGGAGTTACATTAGGATTAAATAAAGCATTAACAATTCTGTTTGGTGTAATGTTTGTAATATCAACACCTTTCAAAGAAGGGAATATATTTTTTGCTTTTTGATTCATTGATAATGTACTCTCTAATATTTTTTCTACAGACTTTCTTGCTTTAATTACGTTGTTAAAATTCTTCATTTCATCTTTAGAAAAAATTTGTTGATATGCTTTACCATATTTAGCTAAAAATTTTTTAGTAGATATTCCGTTACCGCCTTTAGCTACAGGTGTTACATCTCTAATAAATCTATCGTACATAATACTTTTTAAATCATCTAATTTTAATTTATTTAAATTACCATCAGCTGCAGATTTAATATATCTTAGAGCAGCAAGTTGTTCTTGACTATTACCGAATAAAACATCGAATTGATCAGGCGCTGTAAGTGCTTGATTTTTTGCAACTGGTCCTCTTACGCCTTTAAGATTACTAATTACTTTACCTAATACATTTTCTTTTAAAATAGAATTATTTTTTATAAACTCATTCATTTGACTTGTAATTATTTTTGCTTGATTAGGAGGTAATTTATTAATAAATTGTGATCTTGCAGAACGTAAAGAAGTTTCTACTTGTGTTAATTGTTTTGCTATTTGTGGATATTTAGTTTTAATAAATTCTAATTGTTGTAAAGTTTCTTCTAATTCTAAATATTTAAATGATTTTTTATTTGTAAATTGTACCTTTAAATTTTTTAATAAATTTCTTGTATTATATAATTCTTTAGTATCAATTTCTGATAATACTTTTTTATTTTTATTTATTAAATTATTAAAATCTTTAATTGTAGTATCAAATATTTTAACTGGAGATACATAACCTTTTTTAATATTTGTTTTAGGTATTGTTACTCTTAAATCTTTAGTTAGTTCATTAATAGTTCCTCTTAATTGTTCTGATCTTGAATAATTAACAGTTTTTACTGGTTCTAAAAATTTCTGTAATACTACATTAAAATTATTTTCTGTAGGATTTAATTTTAATTGATATTTACCAGATACTTTTTTCCAGTCTCCTAAAAATTTTTGAGTAAAATCTTCTTGTCTTATTAAATTAGCTCTAAAATTTGATTTAGCAATAGCCTCTGCACTTTTAAAAGCATCACTTGCTGTGTCTAAAGTTCCTATCTTTTTAATATCTATACCAGTAATATCTGATAAAACTCTCTTTTGCACATCTAAAGAAACTTTTTCAGCGTTTATGGCAGCTTGATCTAAGTCAGAGCTTACCTTTGCTTGTTTTACCATACCTTTACCTTTTGCACCTTCTCGGACAGCAACATCTAAGTTAGCTAATCGTGTACCTGGTAAATTTTCAGCAAATTGTTTTTTAACTAAAACATCAGCGTCTGATTTAGAAATTCCAGCGCCGCCGTCTGCTACAGGTTTAGTTAATTGATCTTTAAGTTCTCTAATAGCTGTATCTACTTCAACGTCTTTATTTAATCCTTTTTTATAAGCGTCTACAAAATCACCAATTATTTTGTTACTTAAATTACCATCAGATATACCAGCAATAGCTCCACTTGTTCTTACTGTTCTATTTATTAAATTAGCAATAGGAAAGAATGCTCTTGTTGCAGCACCAGAAATTCCAGCAAATTTTAATGCTTCTTTGAATATATCATCCTGGCTTATATTTTTATTTTGATTGAAAAATAATTGTCCTATTACTAATCTAGCATATTCTGTTGCAAAAGATGATCCAGCTGTAGCAAGAGCAACAGCATTAGGTCCACCAGCAGCAGTAAAATAACCAGCTGTTGCATCTCCAAGAAGTTGAACTATTTGAGGAGTATAACCAATAATATCTTTAGACCATTCACCAGGTTCGTTAAATAATCTAAACTTTTCATCTCCACCTAATTCTTTTGGAACTTTATAAATTAATCTGCTTTTACCGTCATCAAAAGTATAATTATCAACATGTATTTTAGGTCCTTTATAATTTAAACCTGTATACAATTCTTTTTTATCTTTTGGTAATGTATAGACAATCGCATTATGTGCAGCTTCTTTTATAAAATCTTGTTTTTGTAAACCAAAAGAAAAAGATAATCTTGCATTAGCAGGTGCTCCTTCGTCTGGATTAATACCAGCTAATTTATAAACATCATCACTATCTAAAAATTCTTTTATATTATTATAATTATCAGAAAGATTTGTAAAAGTTAAATCTTTTGCTGTTTCAATATCTCTCTTTTCTAATTTTTTAAAAAGGTTATTAAAAGTATCATTAGCTAAATTTAAATTTCTACCACCTTCTTCTTTAAATCTTTTATCATTTGCTTTTCTTTCAGAAAACTGAGTTATAATTTTTGTAAGTACTTCAGGATTTAAATCTGAATCTAAAAGTTCTTTAGCATCATCGTAAGTTTTATATTGTGAATTATCGTATTTATCAAAAAAATCTAATGTATTAATAACATTTTGTTCTTCTGGTGTAGCGCCTTTAGTCCCTTCTATTTTCGCTGTTTCTGCTTTTGCTTGTTCTATAATTTCTTGTGTTGCCATATTTCATTATTTAATATTTTTTCTTAAATTATCTAAATCTTTTTTATAATTATCTTGATTGTAATCTATTGTTGTTTTAGTATCTGTATCTTCAATGATTATTCCTTTACCTTTTTCTCCACTTACATCAGTAACACCAACATTAATATATTTGTCATAACCTCCCATCTGTAATGACATAACAGCTTCTGCTAAAGCTAAAGGAGAATAATCTGCTTCAATATCTGTATATTGAGTGTAATCTGGTTCGAAGCCTAATTTTTTTGCTTCATCTCTTAGTTGATCATCTGTATATTTAAATTGATTTACTAAATCATTTTTAAAATTAGTAGCACCTATTGTTGCAAAATATTTATCAAATGATTGTCCACTTCTTAATCCTTTATCCATTCTATAATTATCAATTGCTGAATATTTAAATCCTTTTAGTAAATTAATACCGCCTTGTGTTCTTAAAGAATAAGTTAAAACTTTAGCTGTATCTTCAGGGCCTGGTAAACTTTCTCTTTTAATTTGTATATCTTTATCAGATACAGGAACTAATTGAGAGATATCTCCTAATACAATATCAGATTGAAACTTTTGTAAATTTTTAATAAATGACGCTTCATTAGACATTAATTTAAAAAAATCATTATCTTGTCTTAATTCGGCAGGTAAAACCTCAGATACTGATTGTATTATTACTGGAAATTTTGATCTAATTTTACCAACTGGTAGTGAGTTATTTTCAGCAATATATTTATTAAATAATTTTGCTTGTCCTGATAAAGCACCAAAGTTTTTAGTTCCTTTCATATCATCTTTAAATCTTTCATAAATGTTATCGTAAATTTTAGTTTCAGCTGAAGTTTCTTGGTCTTTTTTAAATTGTAATTCATAACCTTTTATTAAATTTTTTAGCTCTGCAGATTTTAATTTTGCTTCTACATTCGCTTTAGCTAAATCTTCAGCTTTTACTTTTTGAACACCTTTTTTTATTCCGCCTGCAATTCTACCAAAAGGTGATTGAGCTTTACCGATAGGTTGTATTCTTGAAGACTGATCTATAATATTTAAACCTGAATAAAATAATGCACGTTTTCCAGGATCGTTCATTACTTTTTCTATATTTGTTTCTAATTTATCTGCTAAATTAGTAAATGCTTTTCCAGCACTTTTAATTAAACCTATATTTTTAGTTTCAGTTTCTTTTTTAAATAATTCTTGATCTTCTTTAGGTAATGATTTAAATCTTTCTTTAGCAGATTTAGGTTCTTCTCTTTCTAAACCTATATTTGATAAAACTATTTCTTGTTCATCAGTAGTTAAATTTTTAAATTGTTCTGATAAAGCAGCACCTTTGCTTATTTCTATTTTATCGTTTTCTTTAACCATTATATCTCCTTAAAGTCAACGTCAATTTTTGAGTAATCTACATATAAATAACCATTGGTATGTACTTTTGATGCTTGTGGAACTTGATGTGCCATAACACCTTGATATTTTTTATCATCTCCTTTATATCTAAAGTTATAAATATTTATGCCTGATCGAGATTTACCTACTAATTGAATGTCATCTTTTAATCTTATATCAGAAAAGAAAGGTGCAACTGCTCCAACAGCACCTGCTATTTGACCAAAGGGACTTGGTCCAGCTACTGGTGTTCCAACAAAACCTGATCTTTCTTCTCCGTAAGTTCTAATAGGTGCACCTGCTAATGCTCCTACAACTTGTCTTACTTGTTCTACTGGATATTCTCTTTCTTCTATAAAATCTCTATACGCTTCAGCAAGACCAGCTTGTTGTATACCTCTTTCTAATCCTCCTGCACCTGTTAAACCAGCAGCAGCACCTGATAAACTTGCTAGTTGAGCTTGTTGTGCTTGAAGTTGTGCAGCTCTATCTCTAGCAAATCTTTGAGCACCTGATTCAAATCCTGCTTGTCTTAATCTACTTGATACATCAGCAACTTGATCTAAATATCTATCTCGTCCTAATGCACTTTCAACACCAAATCTTGTACCGCCAAATGCTCCTGCTCCGATTGCTCGTGACGCAAGATTTCTTTCTTGTTGACCAAACTGTTCACCTAAATCAGCAAGCGTAGATTGTATTACAGTGTTAGTGTATGGATTCATATAATCTTGAGCAGCTTGTACATCAAAAGTTTGAGCACCGATTGCACCAAGATTTGCAGCACCTGGTAAAATTTGCTGTTCGTAAACATTAGCAGCAGCTTGTTCTAAAGCAGAAACAGGTGCTATTCTTTGACCAGTAAATGCTTGATAAGGTCTATTACCTAAATCTTCTGCACGTCTTAAAGTTCTTTCTTGTATCTCTTTAAAATATTCTGGTATTTGCTGCTCTACAGTTTGTTGTTGTGGTGCTTGTACTACTGTTGTTGATGGTCTAAAAATACTACCCATTGACTATATATGTTCCTCCAATAACTTCAAATCCTAATTTAGTAAAAGCGTTATGTTTTCGACCAACGTCTTTACCTTGAAAAATTTCGCATATCGCAGTAACTTTTTTAGTTAAAGCGTATTCTTTAAAAACTAACATCATAGCTCTAAAGACATGAAAATTACGATACTTAGGATGTACGTGTAACCACAAAGTTCTTAAAAACTTTTTGTCACTATACCAAGTTTCGTCTATTGTAGCAGCGAGTGTGCCAACAATAACATTTTCATATTCCACTACTATAACAAAACTATTCTTAATGTAAAATACTATATTTTCTAAGGATTTTTTATTATTAGTATTACCAAAGTTAAAAGGTGCTTCTTTTAACCAGGTTTTTAACAATTCTCTTATTTTGACAGCTTCATCAATACGAGCCTGTCTAATTTTATATTTATCTTTTTCCATCTTGTCTTACGTTGATTCTTAATGTACCAAATCGCCAATTACTACCTAATTCTGAATTTTCAATTTTCACAGACGCTTGTCTTCCTCTTATTCTTGAATTATAGAAAGATGTTGTATTTGAAACTGTAATTGCTTCTCCAGTAGTTTTTGAATCATTTGGATAATCTCTTGCTTTTAATGTAATAATTGCATTACCTGTTTGATTTTGAAAATCTGGTATAACTTTATTTATAAAACTAAATTGCTCTCCATCAGCAATGTCTCCATCACCTGATTCTATGAATGCTGATAAAGCACTTCCATCAGCATCAACTCCTGATTCATGTTCGTAAATAAGTGTTCGTCCTACAGTTAAACCATTAATTTGTACATATGTATTTGCAGCTGAATTTGATAAATATTCTGTTGCTAAAGGTGTTTGTTCAACACCATTATCTTGATATGTACTTCTTTCTAAATTTCCAAAATACCAACTATTTTCTAAATAATTATAAATAACATATTTATCTACTTGATCAGATGAACTTGAACAATAATACCAAATAATTTCGGAGAAATCAGAAGTTTGACCAGCATAGACTTGTTGATATTGAGTTTTATTAATATCATCAAATACATGATTTAATACACTACAAGGTATTTCTTGTACTGCACCAGCAAATCTAAAAAATTGACCATCAGACATCCAATAAGCAACATCATCTACTACTATTGCACTATTTAAACCAACAGCACCACAATCATTACCAAGTTGTCTAAAACCGAAAATAAAAGGCGCACCAATAAAAGACATTGATTGCAAAGTTGTATCTGTCCATACAAGAATTGTACCTTTAGCAGGTTTAGCACATCTAATTTCACTACCACCTGCTATTCTTTGTGATCCCGCAGAGTTTGTAGTATTTGGTGTAAATTGATCAAAATCTTCTTGATCACTAAAACGAATTAACATTTTATCTTGTGAAGCAGTATTTCCAATATCTGATTCAGTTCCCATACAAATTAAATGTCGAGTTTCTGTAGAGATAACAGAGAGTGTACTTGCTGTAGGTGCATTTGCTATTGCTGTAGCTCTATTATCAGTCATACCATCTGATTCATCCCATAAATATGTACTACCATCTTTTTGTGTTAAAATTAAATCTTCACCCCAATTATTAATAGACCACATTCTCATATCAATTACAACATTAGAAGAACTACGAGGAGTGTTCCATGTACTTATATTCCAAGCTCCCGTGCTCCAACCAAATCCAAATGTTTGTTTATCTGGTCCTGTATTTATTTCATAAGCAATATCACAATTAGCTAATGCTGTATTACTTGTTGTCGCTGTATCATTAGATGTAATAACATATGCATCAACATTAGTAATAGATTGTATTTCATATTGAGCATCAATACTTGTATTAGCAATACCTCCTACACTTGTTAAACTACAATTAGAAACGGTAATAAAGTCACCTACTAAAGCACCATGAGCTGTATGATTTACTGTAATGTTTGCACTTGAAGCTGTAGTATTAAATACACTTGTTAAGGTATTAGATTGTCTTATTGGAGTAATATCTTGATTTGTTCCAGCAGCATATACATAAACTTTTCTATCTGTTCCAATAGATTGATAACGAGAACCATCTAAACTGAACCATGATTCTAATGCTCTGCCAACACCAACATAATAAGTTGTACTGAATTTTTGCCAACCACCTATTTTTTGTGGTAGCCCTTTTCTAAATCTTATTTTATCACCATCTACCCATCTACCTTCAGCGCCTGTTTCTGTATTTTCTGTATCTAAACCTGGTAAAAAATTTAATTTTGTAAGTGGCATAATTTTCCTCCACATAATTATATAACATAGTTTTGTATATATAAATAGAAAATAAGGTGGTAGGAGATGTGGTGAAAGGTGATAAATCTCCTACCGAAAATAAATTATATATTATTTTTTATTAATTTTAAAGCCTTTATAATAAGCTGGTAAACCTAAGAAAGGTCTTTTATCATATAGATTATCTTTTGCTGTTTTCTTTTTTACATCATTATAATGTAAAAATACTTGACCACAATCTTTACCTTCAAATCCTTCTCTCCAGTGTTCTAATTCACAACCCATGTAAATTAACATATCTCCTTGATTTAAATCCACTTTAATACCTGCTTGTTTTTCTTTACCTGTTGGATCTAAATATATAGGCCAAGGATCGCCGCCAAGATTTAATGTTGTAGATATTTCACAAGAATACCTGTCTTTATGCCTGTGTAATACATCTCCATTCTTATATATTCGAGCATAAGAATAAGCTGGTTGTAATTTGTAATCTGTATGTTTTTCCATTTTCTTTAATAAACCTTGTAGTAAAGTTTCCATTACTATATCTCCATAATGTGAGTATGTGTTAGGAACTTGAGCATCATTCCATATACCAAAGTACTCTGTAAATGGTGATATATATTTTTTATCAAAAAGAAAACGAGCAACATTTCTTTTATTTAAAAAATAAGTATAAACAAATTGTGCTAACTCTTTTGAGATAGCTTGTTTCATTACTGTATATTTATTTTTTTTAAATGACATATTACTCCTTGTTAATATTTAATACTCCTTTAGGTATAGCTTGTATATTCCAATGTATAAACCTAAAAGGTTCATATCCATTGTCTACAGTGTATAAATGTGGCATATACGAATTAAAAAATATTAATCTTCCAGGTTTTACTTTGTAGTGTATTTGTGATGTAGCCAAACTAACTTTACTTTTATCTTTTTCTGGTAATAAATTCATTTGTCTTCCAGGTCTTGGATCTTCAAATACAGGACAAGATGTTTTTTCACTACCTTTTAGAAAATAAAAACCTGACATATGTCCATTCCAATGAGTGTGTAAAGTATGATGTCCTCCACCTAGATGTGAAAACTCTTGTACCCACATTTCAGTTAAAAATAACTGATGACCTTTTAAATCAAAGCCTTGCTCATCTAATAAATTGTAAGCTGTAGCTAATATCCATTCTTGTAAATTAATAAACTTTGGATCATTAATAAGACTTGTAGAATGATGAACCATTCCATGATCACCTTTATTACCAAACTTTTTAGTTCTTTCTTTTATATTAGTTTGATTATTTTTTTGTGCTTTTTTAATGTAAAGATCAGAGGCTTTATTTAATTTCTTAACCCATTCTGGTTTATCCATAAAATATATTGGACAAGTAAAATAATCTTCTCTATACAGTTGATCTTTTTTCATTATCTAAATGGCCAACCTAAGTTCCATATTACTAAACTATATCTTGATCCTTTTTTAACAGGACAAACTCTATGCCATACAAAAGACGGAAAAACTACCAAAGAACCTCTAGGTAATATTTCTGTACATTTTTTAATATTTGGTTTTTTATCAGGGTCTAAGTTTCTAAAATCAAACTCTAACTCACCACCTTTATAATCTTTAGGATCAGATAGAGTTACTGTTACAGATAACTTTCTAATTTTACCATGATCAGGTGCAGCTGTATTTTCTCTTATATAAGGTTTATCCCAACTATCACAATGCCAATCATAGTATTGA
>TARA_R100000664_G_scaffold19812_1_pt1 | contig 24064 bp, 45 predicted proteins | sample TARA_R100000664 | Tara Oceans TARA_R100000664 (sample SAMEA2622705) | marine metagenome | biome: marine biome (ENVO:00000447); feature: deep chlorophyll maximum layer (ENVO:xxxxxxxx); material: "saline water (ENVO:00002010), including plankton (ENVO:xxxxxxxx)" | depth 115 m | reverse complement strand
CCGAAGCGGGGGGATAATTTACCAAACATCGCCCCATGCCATACCCCGGCACACCTGCTTAAAGTAATAGTCAGGATAACCAGGGTAATAATGGCGGCAAGCCTCGCGTCCCATGTAGGGATGTTCAGCCCCAGGATAAGAGCCACGGATAGAACCGTCGCCGCCCGCTGCCATGTCTACGAACTGAGCCTCTAAAGCTCGCTCGTTAGACCGGCACCGATCAACGCCTTCGGTTTTATCCATAAGCTCGGCCCGTTTAAGGAAAACAGCAACCCGCGCATTCGCGGCCTCTTTCCAGAGTTCGGAACTCATAAAAACCTCCTGTGATTTCTTCTAATTTTACGAGTTTCAGAGTCCCGTTCAACCCCTAAATTTTTAATCAGCCACTAAACACCATTCGTTCCAGAATTCGTTGATACTCTCCGCCTTATCAAGAATAGTCGAGAGGTCCCAAGTCGCCGCCTCTCGATTACCACCGGCAAGGTTAGACACAAAGCGTTCCGGTGTTAGTTCGGCCCTCGGGCCTGACAGTACCGCTACGATAACATGCGTTGCATCCGGCCCTATGTTCTCGGCCTCTTCTTCGTCTACCTCTGGATCTGCTAAGTAAGCATCCCGAGTGTAAACCACCGCCGACACCGGATAAGGGGCCACGATAGCCCGCCGCCGCCTAAGGTAGGCGTTAAACCGTCCGCGATGTTCACGGACAACGAAATCACAATCCTCAGCAAAGGCCGAAGGCATGCCCACGCCAGGGGAAACCGCCCGGTTTACCGTATCGGGGAGCGATAAAAACATCTGACCGGGAATTGCGTCTTGCGTTGCGTCGTGGGCTTCAATTGCCGCCTCGACCCCGTCTAGAAAAATGTCTTTGTCGAGAACCTTTGAACCTATGCACTCACTCTTGAACGCATGACAAATTGAGCTAACTGCGAAATTGATTCCTGTGGGAAATTCTAACATGTGGAAACCTCCAAAATTGAGAAAAAAAACCCCCGCCGAAGCGGGGGGAAATTGAGAACCTACGCGGCGATTTGATACTGGCGCTGTAGTAGCCCCATCGCTTCCTGGTTGATCTTATCACCAGTCCCGAACACTGAGAATTGAGTGCGATTCTCGGTGTAGCTGCCGGCGGTACGCTTCATGTGAGAAGTCCAGAACGTCACAGAATTGAGAGCGCCTAGCGCCGTGCCCTTGCGACCTTCGATCTCTTGCCCTGGGCTATTGTACTGCGCCCATTCAAGCTCGCCAAGTGCGCGGCGTTGCTGCCCTGTCATATCCTCGAAAGCCGTATCTTTCTTATTACCTAAGATCAAGCGGCGGTGAAACTCTGACTGCTCTTTATCGCTCATCCGCACCCGTGCAAGCGCTTTGCATGTCTCGGCGTAATCAACTAGGCTCTGCCGGGACATCCCGAACGCGGCCCGTAGCTTATCAAGGTTAGTGCGCCCGAGCACTCCGGCGGTGTGTCGCGACTTGTACTGTCGGCCCGTCTCCCCGAGCGCGATAGCTAGCGTGTTCTGGCACACCACGTTGGTTGCTACTGACTTAAAAGTAAGAGCAAGCGAGCCGTCGTAACTGTCCGCGATAAGAAAGTACCCTTCCAACATATCGCCGGGGACCGTCTCTAAACCGTCATCCTCAATCTTGAGGCATACGAACGAGCGCCGACCCTCTTTTAGAACTCCGAGAGATTGAATCGATACCGGCGCTTCCTGTAACAGATCATCGACCATCGAGTAGCTTTCCAAGAACTGTACCGGGCGGTAATTTTTCCCCATCACTGATAGGTGCCGCTTATCATCTGAGCGGTAAATCAGTTTGTGACTCTCAACGGGTGAGAGCGAACCATCCGGCAACCGCGCCATGATCGGAGCCTCCAAAATCTGATAATCCATCTTAGCCTTGCCAAGACAAACCTTGATACCGTCTCCCTCTTGGAATGACTGTCCTAGGTGATGCCAAGGCTTCACCAATTCCGCGTGGGCCATACGTGCGATTCCTTCCGTATTAAACATATCTAGTCCGTGTGACATAATGTGACCTCCTGGTCTGAGAGTTTCCTCTCGGTTGATTTTCTCTTATTTTACTGGTTTTGGAGTCTAACGCAACCCCTAAATAAAAAACCCGGTGGGACTACCTGTAAAGTAACCGCCACCGGGCCAAAATCACCGAAGGAAAACTGTATTAACTCAATACGTTACGTAATGAGGGGTAAGGGTTTGAGGTTTCTCTAGAATCGACCCATGTCTTTTGGGTTCCATCCTCGGGGTGATACCAGGACAGCAAAACTCGACAGGTGCCATCCTTGCACCATGCGGTATCATGGATAAAGGCTGTTTTATTCGCCCACATCACCCGTTGCCCTAGCTGTGGAATAGCAGCGGCCCAATCCTCGCGCTTGAAAGATTCGATCGCATCATCCTCTAAACGTCTACGCTCTAAGGAAGAAACAGACCTCCACTTTACCGCACCTCTAGAATCTAAGGATTTTATGAGATCTAGGAATTGTGCAAACTTATTGCGAATTGCCGCAGGAACAATTGCCGCTTTTATGTGTCCTGGTCCGTGATACGACCGAACACCCCGAACCCACGTCACCTCATGAGGCAACGAATCCTCGCCAATTGCACAACGAAACCGCATCGTAGGAAACAAGTGTTCGCGAGTGCAACCGAATTGCGCCTCGGTATCCTCAGAAGAAAGCTGCGCGGGGCTGATTCGCCCCGCCTCAAACTCAATCCAAGTTTTAGTAAAAGAGTGAAGTTTCACGCTACACCTCCAATTGCCGGCGCTTTCGAGCGCCTGTCTTAATTGCACGCTTTGTTTCCTTCTTGCGTTCAATTAGCGACTCATCCGCTAAATTATCAAGAAGACCAAAAGCCTCTGTTAATGACATTTTAAGAAAATCGCTAATCTCAACCCGCTGGTCGAGACGAAACTCTTTCCCGTGTGCAGTGCGAACCACAATCACCTGTTCGCCCCGTTTACCGTAACGGTCGGGACGTAAAGTAACCTCAATTGAGCCGCCGCGATCTGTACCAATCCTGATAAACTCTGATTTAATCTTCGACATAATGTGACCTCCGAAGTGATTAATTACTTTTCTAGTTTACTGGTTTTAGAGTCTGGTACAACCCCTAAAATTAAATAATTCCTGCGGCAACATCACAGGCTTCACACTTCATGTTGATCGGTGAATGCTGCGGGCCGATTGGAGTTTCCGCGATCGGGTCCCATCCTCCGGCGGGAGTACCCTTCCGATGTACTGTCAGTACGATCCAACCTGCGGGATGATTACGAGGACCTGAACTGCGGTAGTTACCATCCGCGTCTATCCACTCATGGCCGAACTCTACATCACACTCAGATAATGTAGCACCGTGAGCTTCAGCAAAAAACTTAGCTGCTTCTAGTTGATTATGTGTCATCACTGGACCTCCAAAGTAAAAAAAGATAAAAGTATTAGTTAATTAATAAGACTACTATAAGAGTTTCACGAGGGTCTTGCAACCCCTAAACCAAGAAAATTGTAAAAAAAAGGGAGCAGGAAAGTCCAGAGGGAGATGGCACTCCGAACCTTTCTGCTCCCATCACTCGGAGGTCGCCAAGTGTTAATTGTGGTATTGTGGATCGTCCAAGTCGATATTGACCTCTGTTGCTCCGGCTTGGACAGCCTTAATTGCGGCTTTCAATCCTCGCTCTATTGCGAGTTTCGGGTCCACTTTCACATTAGTATTGCCCGTACGTAAAGCATCACGAGCCGTTTCCTCATCCCCGGCTAAGACATAAACTGAGAACTTTACAGAAAATTGTTCCGCAGCGTTGATCTTAAAAACTGAGGTAGTAGCTAAATCCACAGTCTGTAAACAATTGAAAATTGCATAGGGACTAGACTTCTGTCCTCCCTGTATACCGTATTCAAACGGTTCTGCATTGACCAGCACGTATCCGTGTTCCTCTGGACGTAGAGAATCAATTGTTATTGCCTGTTGTGGTTTTCCAGCGATTTCTGAAAAATAACGCTGGGGGTCTTCCGCCAAGCAATCGCCACATGTAACGCTCCCATCACTATGACGAAGACTGTATTGTTTCCACCCGTAACTGTCGGGAAGGTAACGGACAGCGCCACCACAATCGTCGCAAGTTTCCCACCCCTCCGAGAAGTGAATATCACAAACTCCGCCGAGCCAATCTGTGAAATCACAGAAAGCTACCATTACCGGGTGATTCAAATCGGCAAAGAGAATAGGTAAACGCTCATTTTTAATGACGTATCCGGGCTCTGAATACTTCCAAGCGGCGCGTATCTCGCCCACATCCGACTTGTCACAAATTAAACCAAACAGGCTTTCCCATACAAGAAGGTTCTCTTCCTCGGAGCGATCCTCCCATTTGTCGGTTGCCTCTTTAATTTTTTCTATAATTTCTTCTGATTTCATTAGACTCTCCTATTGCCGTACGGGTCATGGGGCGTGGGCTCTGTAGGCTTATAATCCCTATACTCATCGTCCTCAAAAAGATCAATCTCGATAACGTGTCGATCTCTCTCCCCGATTTCGTTGTAAAACTCCTCAGAAGAAACCAACATTTCCTGCATGTCCGACAGCGGAGCAGGAGCAGGCAACGTAGCGTGAATTGCAAATAACATAACGACCTCCAAGTATCATATAAAAGCCGGTAACATCACCGACCTTGATACTCAGTATATACATTATAGATTCTATTGCAACCCCTAAGTTTATACTTTTTTATTAAAAGTAAATAAAACTGTAAGAATTAACGCCCTATCTCTAGGGCGTTATTACAGCAAATTAGGAAAACTGTCAAGACCTACAACCACCACGGGGTGTGTGGCCACACTTGCACGGGCAGCGAAGTCTCGTATTTCTTTTTTATGTATTTTGTGATTTCTTGTGCAGTTACCGGCTTACCAATGTCTATTGGTCCCATAGTTATGGGATTAGGGTCATTGGTAAACTGAAACGTCCAATATTCGTGTTTTTCGCTCATTGGGAAACCTCCTCGAAATTACTATCCAGCACAATTACCTCGTTTGGGCGTTTCCAGTCAAAACCGTCCAGTTCTGGGCCTTGAAAGAACTCGCGTATCGAACCGTCCTTCATGTGGACGAAAAGACTAGCCCATTTAACCCAAAACTCTTTTACGTCCCCCCAAGAAATACCTAATTTCTCCTCTACCTCCTCTATAGAATATTGCAACGACACACTGTAAATTGCCTCTATTATCGCCGGCTCTCTATTGTCACCCATTGGAAACCTCCTGTGATTAAGTTACCACTATTGTATAAAATTTAGTATTACTAGTCAACTACTAAATTATTACTAGTCGTTGCAGAAAGGGTAGAGGTGTTTAGTGGGGGAGACTTGCGCGTCTTCCTCATACAACGAGTAGTCTACCGTTTCTGCTTTAGCTATTGCCTCCTCTAGAGTTGCGGCCCAAATTCTCAGACTTTTACCAGATTCCTCGTCATCTATGCTCCACCATTGTTTACTCATTTTCTATACTCCCCAGGACTTGTAAGCCTTATTGAGTGCCGCGAATGCTTTTTTTGCGGCGGTGTGTAATTCAAAAACAATTACGATTTTCTTTTTTAAGAGTTTCTTATCGTCTAGGCACAGTCGGCATTCAACGCAAGTGATCCCTTTCGTCTGCTCTAAGCAGGGGACGTATGTGATCCCGTCTTCCGTGTATGCTTTTTCTGGCATTTTAGCAGTTGTAATTGAGGCTGCGTAACCTTTGGCCATCGCCTGCTTGACCTCATCTTTAGTGTGGCATGATGCAAGTACGCTCATAACTCCCCAAGCGGCGCGTTTGATCGTCTTCCATGCGTGGGCATAGGTCCAAGCGTCGGTTTTGCGGCGGCGCTTCATAAAGCGGGCTGCGGCGCTTCCTACGATTTTTGCTTCTTTTTCTGTTTTGCATCCGCCGACTACGTGAACTCTGAGATCCATAAGACCCGTGAGTCCATCAATGGCTGCTGCTTCTGCTTTAGCGACTTCTACAGAATCAGAGTTTTTAGCAGATTTATTTAGTCGTGCGGTGTGAATACCTACACGCCCTGATTCACCATAACACCCGTTTTTAAGAAACGGACAAGAGGGCGGGCAACTTGGCTGTGCGGCATAAGTAGCACTGACAGGACCCGTCTTCTTGTTGTGGGATAACTCGATCCCCTTAGCTAATACTGACATAACGACCTCCGTTTGTTCTATATGTGAACCATAATACGGATAAACGGAATCTGGGTCAAGTACTAAATTTGTATAAAATAAAATATAATAGAGACGCACTCGGTTACCGAGCAAAAAAAAGGCGCTCCGAAGAGCGCCGATTCTGTTAGTTTTATGTATTTATATTAATTTAGAAGAACTTTCTTTTTCTCCTTGGAAAAGTCAGAAAACTCTGAGTCTTCCTGTGCAAGCTCTGTTAAATCTATAAATTTCTCTTTTAGTATATCGAGTTTCCACTGGTGTTCTTTCACTAGGACTCCAGTTTCTAGCATACCTTCTGACAAGGATTCGATAGATCCGGAAAGTAGAGAAATTTGTTCGTTTTGTTGAGCCACTATAGCAACCAAGTCCATGAACATTTTGGTTAATAGTGGGTAATCTCGACTAAACTCTTTAAATTCTAGTAGAAGATCGTCCGTGATCTCCTTAATAGACTCAAACAATGGGTCATCTTCCACAAGCACCTCCTAACAAAATTGTCCGGAAAGGAGGATGCATAGACTTACACCCAACTTTCCGAAGGAATTGTAAAATTCCTAGTCATCTTCCTGCTCACTGAACTTACGGAAACACTCTTCGATAAAAGCGTAAACCTCGTCAGTAGTAGCCTCAAGAACCATTAAACTACGATTCTTTCCTTTAGCTTCACCCTTAACATAAGGATACGGTTGAATTGCGATCTTTACACCGCTTTGTTTCTGTCCTTGTAAACGCATATGTAAATTCTCCATTAAAATTATTGCTTTATAGTAACCTGCTGGGATTGTCCAGCCACTCTCTTAAGACACCCTAAGGTAAATTGCAGAGTAAGTCAATACCTAATACAATTGTTGTTAAATAAATTGTACCCACGATTGTAGTCTGCCTGCCAGTGTCAGGGTATTGTACCACAATTACGAGAACTAGAAACCTGTAAGACTCGACATACTCTTAATTGTGATTGTGAAATATACTAATAATATTTTTTAATGTTCCCGCGTAGAGACGGGAACTCCCAAATTGAGGAGTATTGTGTGTAATTGAGGAGTATTGTGTGTAATTGAGGGGTATTGAGGTAATTGAGGGATATTGTGTGTAATTGAGTTTTATTATGTAAATGGGCTTTTATTGTAGATGGTTGGCTCTTACGCACAGACTCAAAGTGAACGATCGAAAAAAAACTGTACGTAAGAGCCCCGTAGGCAGATTCAATTTCCTACGGATTATGTATTTTATCTCAGTTCTTTTTGTACGTTGCTTATGTATTGTATAGCTTCGTCTAGTTTTTCGATTAGTGGATCTACGGGAAGTCCTTTCTTTTGTGCTTTCTTGAACATGGCCCGTACTCTATCTAATCTTGTATTTTGCATTTCCCATGCTTCCCACAGGTCGGAGTTCTTTCTTGGGTGTGCTTTGAGTAAGTTTATGATTTCTTGTTCGTTCATTCTTTAATCCTTGGGCGTCTACTTTTAAATCTGTGTATATAGCCTCATACAGTTCGTTTTCTTGTTCGTTCATGATTTGAAGGTAGCTTTACCTGCGTTGTATGCGGCGACGAGTGCATCTTTAAGATCCCACACGGGTATAGCTTTAATATCGATGTTGTCGTTTCCTTTCATTCGGAACGATTTGATGTTCAGGTGTTTGCGGGCAATATCTAAAAGTATTGAATCTCTATCCACAGTATCTCCTAAGGAATGGAAAGATAAAAGCTAGCCATGCTAGTACGATGGTACATAGTGTGACTGTTATAGATCGTTTTGATTCTTTGGTGTAGCAGTCATTTGATAATTCGTATGTTTTAGTGGATAGGTACATCACGGGTATGATGGTGATATAGAACAATGTTACGATTATGGTTTGTTCTATGTTCATAGGATGGGGACAACTCCACCCGGCCCTGTTGGCCTCTCATGAAAGATCACCCCCTTTTGGTGAAGCTGCCCCCGTGTGATCATCATCTCCTCCTGTTTAGATAACAGGCCCAGAGGTAAAGCACGGTAGCCAGCATTCCACCTAATGCTGTGAGGATGATTGCGTTCGTTCTGAGTGCGATTGCAGATATACAGAAGATCGCGAAGTATAACATCGCTAGCATTAAATAATGGGTGTTTCTACTCATTGGTAAATTACCTCCGTGAGTACAAAGATAAGTTAGCAAAACGTAAAAAAAGACCAAGTTTATTTTTAAAGAACTAAAGAATAAATACCTTTAGTACTACAGGTAATTTACCTTGATGTTTTGTATATATTGTGTATCAAAAAAGTAATCTGAAATATTCAATAAGAGTGTGAAAGTATTGGGAAAAGATTAAATCTTAGGCGTCCCAATTTATTCAGAGTTTTCGATATATTTTGTATGTTTGATTTCGTCGTTTTCTGTGACGATTTGTTGTTTAGATTCGTCGTTTTTTGTGCGTGTAATTTTCACGTATTCTTTGAGATTTGGTATAGTGGCTAATAGTGTTTGGTATAGCGGGTCCATGTATCTCTCTGGAATTAGGTGTTATAGAACGCTTTTATTTGGTCTGTTTCATCTACGACGAACCATCCTCCTGCTGTAGCAGCATTTTTAGCGGCAGTTTTAGCGGCGTTTTGTTTATCTGTAAACGTCGCTCCTGCGTTGTTGATGGTCCAGAAGCTGAGTGCAGATCCGGGAGGTGTGATAAGGAAGAAGCACGGGTATCCGTTACGTCCTTTAAAGTAGTTAAAGTCTCCTTCGTCCCCGAAAAACAAGATCATTTCTTGTCTCTTTGGGTTCCTACTTACGCGGACCCAAAAGTACATGCTTTTTTCAGGGTGTCTGTAGACCATTTACTCCGTTCCTCACCTATCCGAGTATCTCATACTTTTCTCGATTCTTTTAGTACAGATTTAGTTTTGTAGATTTTTCAATGTAGTCTCTTAGTAGCATCGAGATCGACTTGGTCTGAGTATGCCCACTTACCGTTATCGAGGCAGAAAACTACGCGGTTTTCCTCAATTAGATCCCACGTAACTTCTTCGACATCGTCTCCATACTTACTACGCGGTTCAACCGTTACTGACATGTGTTCAACGCACACGAGAGTAAGAGGTCCACTTCCCCACGAGGGTCGATACATAATCTCATCGCCTATTTTAATCATTTTCTGCCCCCTTCAAGAAGAACTTAAACATGTACCCTGTCTGCCCTTCTGCGTACTGAGCGTCATTTGTATGAAGCTCCTTACACAGTACCTGACGCCCTCCCAACACACGCGACAAGAAGTGAGCGTGTTCTGGACCGTCGTGGTAATCCTCTAGGGTAAGATAAAAAGGAAATTTAATAATTCTATCAGTCATTCTATGCCCCCTTGGCCTCTGCAAAAGTTAACCAAGTACCTGCCGGAGATTCTGCCATTTCCTCTCCCAATGGGAACAGGTCAACGGAAACACCCTCATCTGTTTTCTTAATGTAGACGCTGATGTTGCCTACGGTGATCCAAGCCGAATCTGACACCAACTCATAATCTTCTCTGTCTATAACTTTTAACATTCTATATACCTCCTTAAGGTGGAGTCTCTTTATACTACCTATTAGTACCAAAGTCAACAGGTATTTTTATACCCACTCAATATGTCCGGTACGTTTTTGGAGAGATCTTCCTTTGAACTCATATTTCCAGTACGCCCCGCCTTCTTCCCGGAATGCTATGTAACTATCTTCGGAAAAGCAGGGTGCTAAAGTAGTCCACAATAGATCATCGTCGTGCCATTTCTTACGTTTTCGGCAAAATGAAATTACGTGATGTTCCTTGCTCTCATCAAACCGCCAGTTTTTAAGCGCCGAAGAAAAGTAATATCCAAAATAAGAAAAAGCATCAAAAACATTTTCAGATGCAGGTTGTGTAGAGTTTCTAAGCACCCATAAAACATCATCCTGGTTTACTCCACGAATCCAATAGTTTTCCATTAAATCAGTAAACAAAGAAACGGCTTTCTCGATATTTTTGGACTCGATACAAAGATGCGATTCTATTACTTCGACGGTACGTAAATCCATAACACCCCTCCTTAAGGTGGAGTCTCTCTATACTACCTCTCGGTACCGAAGTCAATAGTTATTTTTTAAAAAAGTGAAGGCTCTCTATTTTCCCACGATGCCAGCGTCCAAACTGTCCCCGCCCCCCAACGACCCCTTTCGGGTGGACACGTCGGGTTGTAATGCGGGTTAGACAGAGCGTGGTAGAGAGCTTACGCTACTTCACACAACGACCAGTGGGGCAGCATCTCCGGTGGTCTAGCCACCTCCGCCGTTCATTCCACATCCTCTGGTTGCAGGTCCTTTTTAGCCTAAGCCTTGAGCCTCAGAGGTCAGTTAACACAACCCCCGCACTGGAGCTTATCCCAGCACAATCTATTCTTGAGAATCCTCAGTTTCCTGAGATTCCTCAATTTGTTCTTCTTGCACGCCACCCCTCAACTCAGGAATATCTAATTCCTCAGAAATCAAAGCTATAAGGGGTTGCAAACTACGCTTTAATTCTAAATCCACAGCTTTTAGATAATCTGCTTGTTCTGTGTAGCCGCCCGCAGCAAACGCATCAATCGCACGCAACATACAGTGTAAAACGCCTCCCAACATCACGGCACCCGTGTGTACTTTTCCACCAACTTCATCGTTTTCTGAAACTTCTTCCATTGCGCTCACCTCCATTTAGAGAGCAGACATTAACCACACCAGAATAGCCATCTGGGCAGCAAAAAATAGACCACCAGCGATCTCTTTAACGTAGAACATCATATAATCCCCAAATTTAGAAAATGAAGGTCTTCCTCAAATAGAAGAAGTCTTATCCCCGTCAACATGAAGAAACGGAACAGTGCCGTTTTCGAATTCTTTTGTAAATAAATACGTCTTTTTCATGTGGCACCCAGGAATCATGGTGATCACCTCACCTACAAATTCCTCTTCAGCAACAGCCTTGGCAGCTTTAATCGAATGCGGCGCACTTATTTCGCCTACAGCAACGCACGAAGTCTCTCGGTTATCCCAGAGATAAAAAACAGTCCAAGGTATCATTGCTAAGTCCACTCCTTGATACTAAAAGTATTTTCTAAAAGGGTAAACAAAAAACCATTTAATTACCCACATGTCAACGGCACACCGCTATAAAGATACCCTCACATTACGAGGACCAAACATAGCAACCGATTTAGCAGCAAACACAGGGTGCCCTGTATCAGAAAAGATAAAACTCTCATCTTTGTAAGGGTTGTAGATTATCTTTTTCCAACCGTCCCCAGTTTCCAAAGAAGTCATCCACGTACCGCGCACAAACGCATGAACGTTTTTCTTCTTCTCGCGCCTAACTCGATCGCGACCAGCGGGCTGCACCACAAACGACGCATCACGAATAAAGACTTTGTCCGTGTGAGCTACCACACGACCCTTGCGGTGCCCCTCCAGGGACACCACAGACCAACACTTTTGGTGAAGATTCCAATAAACTTGAACTCGCACTATACCACCTCCCCAGGAACCGCACCGTTGTGATCAGGAAGAGTAGTGGCTAAGAAATTCAAAGAATCCAACTTCTTCTTCATCACAGACACTGCAATCTCTTTCCCTACGAGCTTGTTGTAAATAACAGGGAACTCAGCCATTAACTGGCTCCGCTGCTCCATAGGCATGTGGTAAAGGAAAAACTGTAAGATAGTCTTTACTTCGTACTCTTTAAGGTCAAACGGGTACATAACAGAACCTCCTGTATTCTTTATATAGACACACTATACTATTTAGTATTCTGTGTCAACTACTATTTTTTTACTGAACGCGTTTTAATGTCGTAGGTATCGTCAGGACGACGACGCACGCGAACCTCGATCTTTTTCTCCTTTTTTAGGAGTTTTTTCCTAGCAGAGTCGGCCTCCGCGTAAGAGTTAAATTTCTTGTGAAAGTCCCAAGGACGAATTTGTTGAGTTTCTTCGCTCATCTCTATTACCCCATTATGCATCCGCAGTATCCGCTAGGGCTGCAACCACCGCAACCACCGCTCACTGCGTCTAAATCCCATTCAAATTTACAATCATTACACAAACACTCAGAGCCCGTAATTTCAATAGAAGAATATCCTGCTCCACATTCAGAGCATTCAAGACTCTCTTCAAAGGCTTCTTGAAGAAGCTCCGATCTAGTAGGTCGGTCATATTCTATATAAGACATATAAGGCGCTCCTTTGTTATCTAGAACCGCACTGTATACTGTTTGGTATTCTGTGTCAACTACTTTTTTATACAAAAATTTATGCTGAGTAGGTACGGAAGAAGGTCATCTTCTAGCAGACTTCCTAACGATGCTTCCGCTCTCACCGGTATGATCCTGTCACTGCCTTTATGGAAGTCGGAGATTGCAAGATAATGAAAACTTTCTCCGATTACGGCTCGCCGCCCAGCTTCCGGGTTGCTGTAGAGACGTCATACGCGCCTACAAGGAGGTGCGGCGAGCATTAATGTAAGAAACAGCCTTCACAGAAAAAATCTATATTTTTGTCTGTTTTAGCAGTGTCGTAATTGATTACTTTTTCACACGATTTACAAGAAACCGTGTAAGCCTCTATTAGTTCATCAGATTCGTGTTGAAGGGCCGATCGCCAATCGTTTTCGTCCCACGCAACGAACGCATCTTCGTCCCCTTCTAGTAAGGCATCGTATGCCTCATCCCAGTCTACAAAATCCTTATCAGGATTAGGCTTATTTCCGTATGACTCCGAGGAAAGAGCGTGAGGATTAATAAAAAGAGTATTTCCGTCAGGATCAGTAATCTCTAATCCCCAATCCATATAAAGGGTACTGAACACTCTGAAAGTAAACCCCTCTCTATCTGTATAGCTAGCTACGCTCATAAAAACCTCCAAAATAATAAAATTTGCAAAACACACAACATTTGTGTTTTCGCTACTAGTTTATATTTATCTTATATCAGAACAAGTATTCTTAGTCAACTACTAATTACATAATCAACATTTAATGCTGCGTTTTTAAGACAAGAACGCCTTCCGGGCAGCTTTATTGCTCTATATGTGGTTCAAGCACCTGCATCAACCGACACCAGAGGTCCTCCAAAAGGTCTATGGTTCGATGTATGTCACGCCACCCGAAAGGCGCACCGCGACTATATAGGTAAACCTTACTTTTTCCAACCCGTTCTATCTGTACGCTTTCTTTTGCGTCGAGGTTTAGAAGGACTATCACTGCTCATTTTGTCTTCTTTGTTCTGTACAGGCTTCGTCTCCTCAACGAGAGAAGCCTCTGTCTCGTCTCTACAAGATGCCCAGTAAAGGACTCGTATATCCATTAATTCGTTTCCTGATCTTCTTCGAGGACAACATCGTCCTGTGGGGCGGGAGCAAAAGCCTCACAAGGGGCGTCCACAAGATCTACCCACGTCATAAAGTCTCTCCCAAACCAACGTAAAGCAGAAGACTGAACCACTCGAACTGCTAGTTCGCGAGCTACACACTCGCGCAACCACTCCCCTTTTACAGAAGGTGGGATATCTTTCTTTATCTTCTTTTTAACAGGAGACAATACGTTCCGTACCCACCAAGCATTAAAAGACTTATGTAACGATTCTTTACATACTCCAGTGCCCAGAGAATTATAAGAACGTAGAATTCCTGCTACTTCTTCTTCAGAGAGAACCCCTTGAATCTGAGTTTCTTCCCAACCGTGGGGATACCACTTATCTGCCATATGTGCTCTCCTTTATATATACCGAGCCTATATCTATTCCAGGTAACAGGCTAGCCTTTACTTTTTATTACGGTCGTCGAGGGTTACACTTACCGCAAGGGCACCCATTCAGATCGCTAATTATCATCTCCAACTCACGAATACGCTCTACAGCTTCCGCTAACTGCGCCTGAAGAGACTCTGTCCGTGATTCCAATACAACTTGCTTTGCCATGTCCCTGTCCTCCACTTGAACTCCTTTTATACAAAATCTTCTTTTAGGATTTTGTTTAAAGCAATTACCAAGAACGCTGGCCACAGAGCGAAATCTAGCGCGAACTCGTGGAAGTATTTACGTCGAAAGAACTGATTGTCTCCGTTCACCACCGATACAGTAGTGATCGCAAACACGCAATATCCTATGAACGCATAAAAGGAAGGCAGTTGGAACAATACCAGCACTGCTAACAGTGGCAGGATTATTATCCCGGATGCAAACACATCAACTATTACTCTCCCTATCACCCTTTCCAGTCCTTGGTACTTTTCCGTAGGTTTCCACGGCATAATAATCCAAGGCGCGTTCAAAATTATAATTAAATTTACTTAATTCTTTAACAAGGTTCGGTAAAACATCAGTAACCAAAGAGTTAAACTCTTCAGAAGACACGGATTTTTCTAGTTTTTTTGTACTCAAAATAAATATTTTCCTTATACAGATTTTCTTTTTATATACCGTTTACGAGCGTTTTTATTAGAGCAGTTTCGACTACAGTACTTGGAGTTAGATCTTCTTTTCGAAGAACACCCTTCTAAAGCACACTCATCGCTCTCTACTACCTCTTCAGGTTCTCGCGCAGGCTGAGGTACCACTCTCAACTCAACTGGCATCCCCGGAGGGCGCGGAGCGCGACACAATAAACAATAAGGAATCGAAGCAGGCATATACATGCTAGGAGCGTGTTTGGTACAGGCCCACTCGTCGCCGCTTACCCATTTTGATGTCATATGGCTTTAGCTATCTCTCAACTTAGCAATTCGTGAAAACTTCAGATTACGTCCCAAAGATTCTAGATCTGCAACTCCGTAACGTTCAATGGCACACCCAACAGCAAGCCTTACCAATTCATAGGTGGGCTGACTTACATCAAAAGAGATGTTTGCGCCATCCAGAACTTTGATAATTTCTGCCCGCTCTTCAAGATATGCTAAGAACCCCATCTCTTCCGCCCACCGAAGTAACTCCTGGCGAGTGAAAGACTCCGCTGTTGAACGCACACCAATTTTCTTGGCGTGGGCATTGAACTCAGCAACAAGAAACGCTTTGCTGCACGGAGAAGAATACTTCTCTTTAGAAGCCAATCGCATATAGACCTCCTTATTCTGTAAAGACTACTTAGTTTTACCATTAAGTAGTCCCACAGTCAAGGCCTAAATTTAACGCATAGAAACATTTCCATCGCGGTAGTAAAGCGAGTACTTATCCCCATGAAGGGAATTTGTCCTGCTGTCGAACACAGCAAGGTTGAAGTGCTTACGGTGCCACGGGTGTAGCAACAGAATCTCCAACCTTAATCTGTTCTCAACACTTGCTTCGGTACTATCTGGGTTTTCTATCGAGACATCCATTTCAGTAGATCCTCCTATTCCCAATATACTACCCCTGTTACTAAAGTCAACAATTAGAGTATTTTAGTAAAAACCCCTCCTTGGTAAACCCGATATTCACCCGTTATTTTATTTGAGTAACCCTTCTGCAACTCCCAGCGACACGCGCCGAACAGCAGCTTTATACGGGAGAGACTCATCCCCTACTACAGTAGACCTTACCCAAGAAGTCTTAAGCGCAATCCACTCTCCCTCTCTCCTCGTAGGTTGTCTACGACGAACAAGACGCAACTGATCTTCGTCAGATGGTTGTCCTTCTGTGTACACACTATACCCTCGCATCAAGAGGGCGTCTTCTTCGTACGCATCAAGAGGTAACGTCCCTCTCTTGATAAGAACGCGCTCGTGCCCGTCACGATCATGTCTATACGCTAGCTTATGCCCTTGGCGAGAACGCTTTTCAGAAGAGGTTGTCCGAGACGGTGTAGGATCTTTCAAATCTCTGTAATTTACGTTAATTACGTAATACGCCGGAAGACCTCTACGCCCCTTTTTAAGGCGCGGAAGAGATGCCTTATGCTCTTTGGTGATCTCTCGTCTTGTCTCTTTGTCGTAAGACCTCTCTAACGTAAAAGACTTGTTGTTCTCATTAAGAAGGTTAAGGAGTGCGGGAACCGTATAGGACGTCATCGAGAGACATAGCCCCCAACGAGATTCCAGTCCGCTAAAGTTAGGAATATCAAGGGCGGTTCCTATCGTAGAATTTAAATTCCGTGACCAACCAGAGTTTCGTACCATGTGTAGGTTAACCACGGATGCTTTTCCCCTAACACGTATGTCAGCGATAGATCCGTCCGCTCTAACATCAACGGACAAGCGATCGGCAACAAAATTATCCCAATCGACAACTGAAATACGTCGCTTTAATTCTGATATATACTTCCCTAGCGCAGGCTTATCAACAAGCGTTGAAGCTGTCGTAAACCCTGATGAAGCACGTCTTACAGCACTAATAGCCCTTTTGTGCCACTCCTCTGAATACATCTCAGGGGGAACACTAAAATATACGTCAAACTCGTAGTTGACAGCCTCGTATACCTCTCCCCACTCCGTAAACAAGTGACCTAAAAGGAGGGCTGAAGGTGCTCGCCTGCTAAGCGAGTGTAGGTTTACGTTTCCCGTAAGGTGCATCCAAGAAGATCGAAGGTGCCTGAAATTTAAATCAGTATCCTCGTCCGCATACTGAGGATCTAAATGTTGTTCCCTTACGAGTACTTGATCGATGCCAAGCTTAACACCCTCTCCGTAACCTAAATACATATTAGAGAAAGGTTTATGCGGAAGAGGTCTGTCGAAACAGTCTCCTCCGAGATTCCACCCCTCTTTATCCTCGTTTACCATCCAGTTAGTGAGAGATTGCAAAGGAGTTATCGCCCCGTCATCCAAGTCATGCGAATTAAAGAAATGCTTTGAGAGCGTTATCCCAGAGGCTTGCCCCTCATTAAACTCCCTTTTCTCTACACACTTCTCACAGTCACAAACATTATCGCCCAGAACTTGCTCAGAAATCGACGCGCATACCTTATTCCACACTTGGAGATAAAGGGCTGGCGGAAGAGCAAACACCTTTGCATCACGTACAGCAGAAATAGTCGCATCATCATCGATCGACGGATGTTCGAGGTTCTTCCTCAACAAGAAATAGTTTTGCAAAGCACTTTTGCTAACCTTGTCCATTCGAGCCTCCTGTATTCTGTAATCAGGACTACACTTGTAATACCAAGAGACTCTCTGGTCAAGACTTTATTTTTACTTTTTTAGTAAAAAAGAAGCAAACGACGTACGCGGCTCCAAAAAAGAAGAAAAATCACTTCTTCCGGGAGCCCTTTATCCGTTTCTCATAGCGTCCTTTCTCTTGAGCCAGAACTCTTTCTAGCGCCATCAGGACTACTTTTTTCATTGTATTACCCTTTTCCACAAAGATGCGAGATCTTGAATCTCCTACCTCTCTATGGAATCGGATAACGTACTTAGAACCTTTGCCGAACTCCATCGTGGAAATCTTCCACCCTCTCTTGTAAACCTCAGAGAGAAGGTGATCGATGTCGTCTGTCAGCTTTGTATTAAACGTCTCATTAAGCCGGTCTAAAAACTCTTTAGCTGACGATTCTTTTTTCGGAGGAGAAGATCGATACGTATCCTTATTCATGTACAGTACGTCAGGGCCGCTATTTTTGGAGCGTTTCCTCACGGTAGGGGGAAGAGCCTTCTTCTCTTTCTCCTTCTTCGGAAGCCTGTACCATTTAGGTTTATCCATACGCCTTTTAGCAGCTAACCTCAAATCGTACCCCCACCATAATTAGTGATGAGTAGTTCTGTCGCAGTGCCTCTTCCTCCTGTGGTTACAGCAACAGTTCTAGACGTATAAACAGGATAAATATAGAAATTTTTATACAAATCCAATATCAAATCGGTGGAGCTATTACTCATAGCAAACAATACACCTCTGTCTGTAATATCACGACACTCCTCGGCCAACTGTCGGTGATCTTTCTCTGTAAACTCAACAGCATTATATCCGGTAAAGGAAGTAGAGGTTTCCTTGTGGTAAGGGGGATCGAGGTATACGAAGTCCCCTCGTCGAGCCAAATCTAGGATTTCTAGATAATCAGTATTCATTATCTGAGCTTTTTGGAGCGCCTTACTGCACTCCCTCACTACCGTAAAGTCTTGGTGTGGTTGCCCCGAACGTCGGCCAAACGCTACATTCATAGCCCCGCTCTTATTCACCCGGTAAAGTCCGTTATAGCCACACTTGTTCATGTATATGAACTGAGCAGTTTTCTCCCCCGGAGTACCTGTGTCAGTGTGGTTGAACGCGTGGCGTACGTCGTAGTAGACACCTTCCTTGTTATCTAACCCCTTTAACTGCTCACACACCTGCTCCGGGTAACGCTTAACGTCTCGAAAAGCCGACACGAGGTTGTGCTCCTTGTCGTTAAGGATGGCTTTATCGGGGAGAACATTGAAGTACACTACTCCGCTCCCCAAGAAGGGTTCGTAGTAAGTATCAAACTCGCGAGGAAACTTATCCATTATCTGAGATAAGCTACGCGACTTGCCCCCTACCCACTTTATGAAGGACCTGTTGTACATTAGTCGTCTAAAAACTCAGCAATATCATCTAATTCAAGGTGCTCGGTCTTATCGGGAAGAGAATTGAACTCTGGCTCTTCTTCAAAATCGGCATCAATAATCGCCGCCTCTACTACGGCGTCTGCCACTAGCATCTTTTGATCCGAAGACCAACTCCTTAAAACGTCAGAAGTAATCTGAACCTCTACCTTCTCGGCCTCTTTGTGAAGAAGTCCACTGCTTTGGAGCAACTTAACCGCCTCTTTTCGCGTAGCCCGAATAGAATCTAGAAATTTAGCTTTTCTAGAGTCCCCCACATCCAACGCGTGTACTTGGAACCACGCCTCTTCTTCTATCTTCTGAAACGTCTGTAGCGTCTCTCCTACGTAATCTTCTTGCTTAAAATCTCTCACAAGAGACTTATTCGCAGCACGAATAGCTTTAAGGTCGTTGTTGATGGTGCCGACTGAGCACTTTAAAGCGTGTGCAATCGAAGAAATCGTCTCACCTCTTAGTCGCCTCCTGATGACATCTAAGCGGCGCATTTCGATAAGACGATCTGTCGAGGTTGTCATCTCGCGCTTTTCTTTATTGGTTTCCAGGTCTTCTGGAGATTTTATAGGGGTCCTAGCCATTATTTTCTCTAAATAAACTCAAAGGAAAACGACCGCTTCTTTCGTTCCATCGCTACACAACAGTAACTCCAAGCGTGAAGTAAGTGAGGGTCGAGCCCAAGATAATTCCATCTATACCTATAATTAGTAGGATCATTCTTGTTCTGGACTAGTTCTCGTACAATAGCTTTCAGATGTTTGAAAAATTCATCTTCACAAACAAATGCTGGTTCGTATGCTCCCGTCTTGGGGTTTCTTACCTCCTGTACAAGCCCGCGAGGGTTAGGGCATTCGACACGGCGATCGACCCACTGCCGGAGCGCGTAATCAATACTTTTGTATCTGTCTAGAAGAACGACCCATTTAAATTTAAGATCCTCACTACTTTTTCGACTGTGAGGCTTTTCTCCTTGTTTTCCAGATTTCTTGTCCGACCACCGGACCATATCTGCACTCTCTTTATAATACGACAAGAATACCCTTCCTGGAAAGGCGCGAGCGAAATCTTTTGCTTCATTGGCGTTTGGCAGGGCATCTAATACGCAGAGATCTACATCAAACTCTGTCATCATACGGTGGAGGCGCTTAAAAGGTGTAACAACCTTCCCTGCTTCCTTGTACCTATCTGCTTGATTATCTACTACTTCAATATGAAGTATGCGCTTTTTGTTATCGATAATCTTAGCTACCACAACGTGTAAATTTCCAGATCTTTGGTCTACCCCCATACACGTATTATTTATCTCTCCTCCCCACGATATGTCCGTGTTTATGCACCCTCTAAGCTCATCTTCCGTTACTCCAATATTATCCTCATCTACATAAGGTTTCCCCAAAGTAGCGTTATAAAACTCTTTTGGGTTGTCCGTAGTAATGTACCTCTCCCAGATGGCCTTAGCGGGGCGTGAAGGAGATAACATCTGATGTACATGAAAACTGGCGTAGTCTGACTGAGGGTTATGCGTCACGTATTGACCGTCTTGTGGGTCTAAATCTTCTTTCCCGCATTTAGGGCACATATAAAAGTACTCAGGTTTACCGCTCTTCGTATTCGATCGCTGACCTACACAATTAGGGAAGTGATCTGGAAGGATAATACCGTCAGGACAATTACAGTTAGTGTGCCAGTAGCGCTGATCCCCAAGCATAAACGATTTGTCGATAGCATCGTTGGGGTAACCTGCGGTACTAATCTTGTACAAAGACGGGTCCATACAACCACTCAAACGCTCTTCAAGCTGGTTGATAGTAGACGCTTGCATAAGACGTACCTCATCCAAACACAGGATATCCATAGGGGTGGAGTCCATAGACGCCACACCGCCCGTATACGACAAGTAAAGAGAGCTATTCCCAAACTGGCACAGGTCAATACTAGGAGGACCAGAAAGTTTTTCTCTAAACTCTGGAATGTCATAAACAAGGGGCCTCAGCCTGTCCTTAGAGAACTTAGCAACAGAGTCGAATACTGGAAAATAAAACCCTGCTTTACGAGCAATCTTCCTGCCAACCTCTTCGGAGAACCTCAGTTTGTGAAGCACCTTGAGGATCATCCAGATGGTGAGTCCTACCTGAGTGCACTTACGAACGCTTATGTGTGAGTTATCACAAAGGTAAATGTCTTTTAGAAATTTACGCCCCTTAAAAGTAAAGGGTTTGTGGTCTACCTTAAATTCGTTTACGGCACACCACACCCCTAAATTATCTCTTCGGAGCGCATCTATTTGAGCCTCGGAGAGGCCGGTAGACTTCTTAGGTGTCTGAGGTATGTCTGTGTTGTCGTTCTTCAAATCGAGCCTTTGGGTCATACACAATATCGTCACCCAAGTAATAAACTCGATCTACAGCGTTAGCGAGAATACCGCTTAACGCTTGTTCGAAAGACACCACTATGACTTCTTTTCCAAGATCCATAATAGGGGTAACGAGATAACTGAAATCTCCATCCCCGCTAACGAGTATAAAACAATCATAATTATCTGATTTATAAAAAGCGTCGGCAGTAATACCAACATCCCAATTAGTGTTCTGGGCATGCTTCTTATCAGCATTATAATGAAGGTTCCTCTTCTTAACGGAGAAATCTAACATCTTTAACGTATTAATAAAACTGGTCTGGTCATGGTTCGGGCTAGCTATCAAGTACGCCGTCATATCGATTTCTGAATCATCGTCTTCCACGATCTCTTCCAAAAACTCAATCAAAGCGCGGTAATCCACCCGATAATGGGGACCGTGTGCGTATCTGCACGCATACCATAAATTTTGTACATCAACAGCGACGTGATAGCGCTTCATAACTTCCTACTTGTTTAGGTCATTACTCTCACACGAGCAATGCAGCAAGACCTTACCACAGGAAGCGCACTTCTCTATGGCTGTATATAATCTTTTTAGGTGTCGAACTATACTCATAATGGCCCCCTATTTAAGATATTCTTTCACAGCTTGCTCATGAATTTTTTTATTAAACCTAAGAAACCTATCCAAGGTCAGAACTGCACAATCTTTAACACGAATAAACTCCTCAAAGGAGTTATGAACATCACCCTCCCCTAAAGGTGTTAAAGCTATATCTTCGATTAAACACACAAAGTACCGAGGAGCCATAATAAAAGAAGGCATATAGTTTTTAGTAAAAACTAAAAGGGGTACTTTTCCTTCAGGGCATTCTGTCGTGCACTGATCCCACCATTTCCACACAGGACACTTAGACGAGGTAAAGATGTTATGAAAACTCTTCAACGCCTCTTGGTTCTTGGCTTCGACATGATAAGGAAACGTCTCATCGGGAGTACTGATGTCTCCAGCGAGGTTATAGTCGTGTTTTAACTGAGAACCTCCCGACATAGGAGTACGAAAGAATTTAGCCCCCCAAAACTCCGAAAAAGACTTGCACAAGACACGCTCGTACGAAGAGCCTTTTCGTTTAGCCTTCCTCCCTGCTTTTCTTCTATTAGTTCCTGACATAGGAATTAATTTCAAAGAATCAGAGTCCTCAGTGGAGGACACCTCTTTCTTGGGTAATCTCATCGGAACTTTCCTTATCCTTTATTTCTACTCTTAATATTTTACCGTCGTCATCGTAATACTGTTCAATGACAAAATGTTTATCTACAAGATCTCTAAATTTTGGACTATCAAATAATGCTCGGAAAACACCCAGTAAGTGCTCCCCTGCTTCGGCTAGCGATAGTTCTTTCAGTTCCATGTTGAAAGGGTAGAGATTCGGGGATCACATTGTCAAGAATTCTAGGAATCCCCCAAAACCAACTCCGACACCCTTTCCCAGTCTACCACACCTTCGGCAGTAAGAGGACAACCAACTGCTCGATCATCTATGTAACATAGCGCTACTGGTTTTCCCGTCATCCCTAAATCTATCCGATCATACGGAACGCCCTTTTCGTCTAAGAATCGGGCCATTTGTCTGTGAGCGTCTCCCATATGCCCTCCGTACGCTACATTGTTGCGGGCCGAGCTTATGGTGATGGTGTACCCTGCGTCTCTAAACTTCTTAATCGCCTCTATGGCACCAGGGACGACCTCGCGGCACGTAAAATCCTCGTTAAAAGGACACAGAGTGTCGTCGAAGTCTACGACAATAACAGTAAGATAATCAGCCATCAAACAATCCGGAGTAATAGGAAATCAAATATATCAGGGACGCCATTGCAAGATCTGAATTGAAATCCACTTTGAATTTGATTGTAGACGGATCTTGAGCACCCATCAATATAGATTTCCTATACTCCATAAAACTGCCAAATAGGTCTAATCCTACTAAAAGCAGATAGTATACCGCGAGAAACGATACGTAGGTAAATACGCCAGACATTACACCCTACGATACTCATAGCCTTGCGACTTAACTAACAACGTAAACGCTTTTCCTACAGAGTCTGCCCCCATGACGTTCACGTATACGTCAGGAGGAACGTCTGAGTACTGGTAAATCCCCCCTCTAACAAACTCTACCTCAAGTACGCTCTCCACGGCATCATACCCCAAAGACTTGATCATGCTTGAATCCACTTCATCTCTATTCATTTTTAGTATCTCCTATACACACTGTAATCACATTTTCTCCGTCATCGCCATAACTAAGCGGCGCAACATATAGATGTTTCATCACCCAATCCCTTACTACGTCGTTGACTTGCTCAAAGCCCCCTCCCTTCTTTAATCTCTGAGAGATTACAGGAGGTATTGAAATCGTCCCCACGCTCTCTTGTACTACCACACGTACTTGAGCAGACAGGTTGTGTCCGCAGTGCATGCAAAAAGAAGCCTCTTTAGGGTTGATTTCACCACAAGACCCACAAGTAAGGCGGACCGAAGACTTGTTGAACACGGGAGGCTCTTTAAAGAAAGACCCTTCTACTTTAGGTACGCGACCACGACGAGTCTCTGTGAGGGGTGGTGGAGGCAGTATCTTGGGGTATCGTTTAGGTACCTCAGCCATAGTAGGTCGATCAGCTAACCACCTGTATTTGTAAGCTCCGTTCTTACCTGCACGACGACTTAAACCTTTCCACAAACCTTGGTTATACGCCACAGACATATAATGACGAACAGTAGATACCTGAAGTTTTCTGTGACCTGCCTTCGCATGCTTGGATCTAACGTACGCGCATGTATAGAAGATGCCCCTACTCGTAAACAAGGGTTTCACTTCTTCTATGAACCGTTTTACGCGGGCCGTCTCCCGAGTACGTTTCTCAATATTGTTTAAAACAGTTTCCTCTGCGGGAGTATTTGAAGTAGCTGACCCTTCAT
>TARA_R100000664_G_scaffold14871_1_pt1 | contig 24228 bp, 12 predicted proteins | sample TARA_R100000664 | Tara Oceans TARA_R100000664 (sample SAMEA2622705) | marine metagenome | biome: marine biome (ENVO:00000447); feature: deep chlorophyll maximum layer (ENVO:xxxxxxxx); material: "saline water (ENVO:00002010), including plankton (ENVO:xxxxxxxx)" | depth 115 m | reverse complement strand
ATGGGGACAACCCGTGACCTTTTGTTTATTATTATAGGTGGGTTTTTAAGTTCTTTTCAGAACGTCATAGACTACTGGTTTAAAAAAGATAAAAAAGATGAGTGTTGATTGTACATGGGCAACAGCGGATGATGCGTGGGTCTTAGCTGACTATACTTGGCAAGAGGCATGTTTTATTGCGGATGTTGTTGGAATAAAAGGTGGTGGTTATAGTGGTCAGTTAGAAAAACTTAAACGAAGAGACAAAAATCAACAGAAAAAGTTTGTGAAGTTACTGTGTAGGATTAAAGGAGAAAAATATGAGGAAGTTAAATATTTTAGACCTAATATAAATGTTAGGGTTTCTGATTTCGAATTATTACATAAGGAAGTAATAAAGCCTAACCTTCATATATTTATTAATAAAGAAAAATAGATGTATACATTATATTCCGACAAAACAAATTTATTTGAGTGTGACATTCAACTAGAAGGTGCAAGTTTAAAAGAAGCTAATGCAAGGTTAGTCATAGAAACTGAAGATTTAAATTTAATGTACCATGGAGAAATAAATTCTGATGGTAATTGTAAAATTAATGTACCTAAATTAAAAAATATAATTAAAGAAAATGGTAACATTAAATTAGAAGTAATTGCTGATGACATGTATTTTAATCCGTGGAACTCAGAATTTAATCTAATAGCATCTAAAAAAGTAACTGTTGAGGTTAAACAACAAACACAAGCACCGATTGTAGAAAGTAAACCTAAAGTAAAGGTTAACATCGTAAATGAAACACCAACAAAATCTCGTAAAAGAGTTGTAGAAAATAAGAAAAAAACTAATAACTCTAATATTTTAACAAAAAGAGATATTCAGAAACTGTTGAATAGGTTAAAGTAATTTACTTTCATAATTAGGGATGTAAATTTTTACCTATGGCAGATTTAAGTAACAGTAAAATAAAAGACACTTATCAGTTTGTTCTCCAAGCTGATGGTTCAGGTAATCTACAAACTCTTTTAGGTGCCTCACCAAATCCCCTTATTATTAATAACAATTTACGATATGTTGATGGAAATCAACAGTCTGGGTATGTGTTAAAATCTGATGGTAATGGAAATGCCTCATGGGGTGAGGTATCCACTGGAGACCTTTATATTTCTGCGGCAACCTTAGATAATACCGTCCTTAAATTAGAAACTACTAGTGGAAGTACTATTTCAGTCCCTGTATCTTATTGGTCCAGTGATGGTTTAGGTAACTACTCTAATAGTGGATTAACTGGAAACGTAGGGATAGGTACCTCCACACCTAACAAGAAACTAACGGTGGTGGGAACAATAAGTGGTACCAGTGATGTGTACGCAAATAGATATGTTTACAGTTCAAGATATTATGTAAATGACCAAATAGGACTGTCATACCATGCAGCAAGTTCAACTTATAGATTATTTAATATAGATGATTCAACTATAGGAATAGGAGCTTTTGCAAATCAAAATTCTAGAATAAAACTTTGGGGTAACGTAAGAGCATCAGGTAGATTAATATCTACTGGACTTACTTCGACAATTGGACCTATCATTAGTGGAACTACAGACCTTAACGATTTATTTGTAAAAACTTCTGACCTTAATTATGGGGCTGATGATTTTTGGTCTGGAGAAACAGGAAATACTGTGTTCCCTATAAGTCCCACAAATACTAAATTAGGTATTGGGACCTCAACACCAGGACATACTTTACAAGTTGCGGGTACGATAAGTGGAACCTCAGACATGTATTTAGGGGGAACTTTAGATATAGCACCCAACAATTGGTTAAAGATAGGTGGAAATAATATGACCTATTTTCAAGGGACCCAAGCTTTTTTCTACCAAGATGTAAAACTTTACGACTCTAAAAAATTACTTTTGGGTATTGATGGTGATATGGAATTATTTCATAATGGGAGTAATGGTTTTATTGACAACAATACTGGATATTTATGGATTAAATCCCCAACACTATATTTAGGTGATAATACTTCTGAAGTAACTGTACAAGATAACCTTACAGTAGAAGACATTCTTAAAGTAAATGAAAAAGCGACAGTCGCTCAAGACCTAACGGTTGGTAATTTAAATAACGAAGGGGTTTTATATGTAGATTCTACCAATAAAATGGTTGGTGTTAGAACTTTACAACCTGATGCATTACTAACTCTTTCAGGAGAAAGTGCAGGTTTTGAGGTTTACGATTTAAATGGTGGTACCTTTACGGCGTCTAATGGGTTTACTAGAGTTAGCTTTAGTTCGGGTGCTAGTACAGCTGGACTTGGAGTGGGTTGTCAATTACGATTTAATGACGCAGACTCAGTAGAAACAGTTACTATAGATTCAATTACTAACGATACAAATGCTATCCTAACCGAAACTTATGAGGGTGAAACTGTAGATGTATCTCAAGATGACCTATTAATTAATTGTGGTGAAACGAATGTATTGATGAAAGCTTATGAAAAAGGTTCTATAACTTTTCAATTAAGTGGAAGTTCCATTTATAGTGGAACAACTAATCTTTTAGATATTTTTGCAAAAACTTCAGATATTGCATACCCAACAAATTTATTTTGGTCTGGGAATACAGCAGGTTCACTTTTCCCTATAAGTCCTACAAACACTAAAGTTGGTATAGGTACTCATACACCAGTCCAAACACTAGAAGTCGATGGTTCCGTTAGTGCAAGTACCACTGTCAGTGTAGGAAACAATTTAATTGTAGGTAATGATATAAGTGCTAATAAAATAACTTTAAATGCTGCAAGTGGTAACGCGGTGACTGTGAATAGTAATATTCTTATAGATACTAACGATAAAAAGATTGGTTTTGGGGGAAATAATGCAACAATAAGTGGAAATGATTCTAAGTTAACACTAGAATCAAATGATGTTTTTGTTAACGCTCCTGATTTAAATGTGTTAGGAAGAATACATAGTAGTGGTCTTACCGCAACAGGAGATGTGGAAATATCAGATGCTGGTAAATTAAAATTAGGTGATGGTGGAGATTTAGAGATATATCACGACAGTAATAATAGTTACATAGATGACGCGGGAACAGGAACCATATTCTATAGAAGTGGTACACAAACATTCCAAAACGCTGCGGGGAGTAAAACTATGGCTGTATTTAACGCGGCCAATTCTGTTGACTTGTCCTATAATAATAGTGAAAAATTCTCTACTACTAATACCGGAATAAAAGTAATAGGTGATGCTGCTGTACATAATCTAAATGTTAAAGACGATATTATACATAGTGGTGACACTAATAATAAAATAGCTTTTGGTACTGATGTCCAAGACTTTCAAACAGGAGGGTCATCAAGATTAGACATAAGTGATAGTGGTGTAAGATTAGGTGGGTCCGGAGCAAGAGTAACAACAATTGAAAATAATGATGCGTTAGGTACTTCCGACACTAAATTACCAACTCAAGGTAATGTTAAAGCTTATGTTGACGGGACATACAATAGAACATACATTAGTTATTTTTCTAGTGTAAGTGCTTCCTTAGCTGCGACAAACAATTGGATACTACCTTCAGTTGGTGGTGGTATTTCTAATCATACTTGGAATGTAAATTCTACTTATGCGGGAAGTAACCAAAGTGTGGGGGATACGTTTACTGTAGCTGCTAATGGTGGGGTTCAAGCTATACCTGTACCATTTGATGGTATTTTAGAAGGTTTTTATTGTAATTGTAGAAATAATGGTGGTGAATCGTCCCCAAGAAATGCCGCGTTATTTACTTCTACTTTAGATTGGGGAACCAGTAATGCTAACACTATGACTTTAAGATTTTTTGGAGCTGGAGACGATGATGGTGGAACATCTAATAGTAAACCTTATTTTATAAATGGAATAGGAGAACCTCTCGCGGTAAGTAGAGGAGATGTGATAATGCCTGCCGTATCTGCACAAGATGGAGGGTCTATAGCATTCCAATGTACGTGGACAGTAGTACTTGCTACCACATTATCGGGTACCACATAAAAATAAAATTTTAAAAAAGTATACCATGGCTATAGAAAAAATAACAGAAGAATTAAATGCACTTAACATTATAAGTAATAGTGGAGACACCCATACCCGTGAAACTAAAGCTAGTATCGAGTATTCAATGGGTGACGGTGATGCAGAAGTACTTAGTACAATCCTTGAAAAAATAGTATCCAAACTTGATGAGTTGACCGATAAAATTAATTCTGAACATCCATAATACAATTTTATATTACAATTATTTTGTTAATAACTTATTTTGTTGTATATTTGTAGTATGAATAACACTAAACTACAAAGACTTAAAAATTTACTTTCTGTTCCTACTTACACTTGGGAAGAAGAGGAAATTATAAACTATATTAGTGAAAATTATTCCTCTTTATGTGATTCCATGGAAATTGATGAAATAGGTAACATGTACATTACTAAAGGAAAAGCAGATTATTTTCCTTGTTTTGTTGCACATTTAGATACCGTCCATGAAAAAGTAGAAATGGTGGTAGAAGAGGAAAATCTCCCTAATGCACAAGGTGAATTAAAATTGGCTTTAAAAGCTTATGAAAAGATAAGTGGTGACCCAACAGGAATAGGAGGGGACGATAAAGCGGGTGTTTTTATTTGTTTAGAATTGTTAAGAGAGTTAGAAAATTGTAAAGTTTTTTTACCTGTAGCTGAAGAAACGGGTTGTCACGGGTCTAGAAGAGCAGATAAAGACTTTTTTAAAGACGTAGGTTACGCAATCCAGTTTGATTCTACAGAAAATAATACAATGAGTAAAACTCTAATGGGTGTACCTCTTTATGAAAAAAATGGTAAATTCATTAATAAAGTTAATAATCTTATAAAAGAACATGGTATTACAGAATGGAGACACCATCCATATACTGACACAATGGTCTTATCAGAAAACTTTGACTTTTCATGTTTAAATTTTGCAGCCGGGTATTATAGATACCATACTTCAGAGGAATATGTGGTTGTAGAAGATGTTAATAACACATTAAATTTAGCTAAAAAACTAGTAAAAATACTAGGAAATGAAAAACATAAATTCAAAGTTTCCCGCCTTAATACAAAAAGCTTTCTAATATAGCTAACTCATTGCAACATATGGAATATTTATTTATAAAACAGAAATATGCCATATCCGATTCCTTTTTATATGAGAGTAGGTGCTTCCAACGCACTTACGCACGCCGAACTTGATAGTAACCAGAAAATACTAAGTGACAAAATTGACCTTACAGTAGGTAATAATTTAGGTAGTGGCACCGGAATATATTTAAATAAAACTGCTAACGCTAATGATGGGTTCTTAAATTTTAGAACTCTTGCTGGTTTAAGTGGTACGAGTATTTTTATATCTGGTGATACGTTAGTTTTTGTTAATGATGGTGATTTTTGTCACACACCAATACAAACTAATGTAATTGATGCGTGTGATTGTGTAAGTGGTGTAACAATAAACACTAATTGTGATGGATGTGGAGACGTAAATTTTTCTTCTAGTGGAGTTACATTTAACTATAACTCAACAAGTAGTTATACTTTTCCATGTTTTGATGGGGCAGTAAATTATGTATTATGTACCGATGGTTTTGGTAATTTAAATTGGTGTCCTCCTCAGTCAGGTGGTACTGTTTCTGCAGATACTTTTATTAGTAATTTTACATTAATAGATGAAACTAATTTACAAATTTTTAGAAATGACGGTGTTTCGTGGAATGTAGATATATCCGGAGTAACCCCTTATCATTACGGTGAAGGATATAGAGCTATTGAACCTAGGGTTACGAGTCAACATCACAGTTATGCGAGAGGAGAACTCTCCAACATACAAGGGGGTTATTATAATATAGTAGATTTAGATTCTAATTTTAGTTTTATAGGTGGTGGTTTAAGTAATGATTTATCAGGGTCCTCTTATTCGTTAATCGTTGGGGGTGAAAAGAATGATATAATAGCTTATGTTGCTTCAGGACTTACTTTTTCGGGTAATACATTAGTTGGGGGTAGATTTAATAGACTTCACGGTGTGGGTAGTTCCTTTATTGGGGGAGGACTACAAAACAAAATTCAACGAGCTTTCGAATTAACGGGTGCAACACCTATCAGTTCTTTAATTGTAGGTGGTGAATATAATATTATAACTGGAGAAACTACAGGTTTAAGTGTAATAGTCGGTGGTAAAGATAATGTTATAGGTTATGGTGTTACAGGTAACTTTATAGGTGGAGGTGCAGAACATACTTTAGAACATATGTATGGTGGGTACGGAACCATTGTTGGGGGTTATAAAAACGTAATTTCTGGAGACACTTATAGTGTAATTGTTGGGGGTCAAGAAAATAGAATTGACGGTGATAATACTGACGATGAACAAAGTTTAAATAACTTTATAGGTGGTGGTAAAGTAAATCAATTAGATAATACAGTAGGAGCTGCAATTGTGGGTGGTTTCCATAACTTTATCCAGGCAGATGCAGGTTCTGTTGATGGGGAAGGTACAGAAAAATATAGAGAATATAGTTTCATCGGTGCGGGTGAACACAACCAAATTCAAGGTGGAACAGATAACGTAATAGTCGGTGGACATAGAAATACAATTCAATCAGGAAGTTCATGGTCCTCTATTGTAGGTGGTTCAGGTAATACTATTAATCACTATTCTAATTATTCATTTATAGGGGGTGGTACAGGTAACACTATTAACCATAGATATGGATTTATAGGGAGTGGTCAAGATAATAGTATATTTAGTGAAGATATATACGAAGACGCTAAAAATGGATGGCATGCCGCTATCGTCTCAGGTAGACTCAATCAAGCACGTAGTAAACAATCGATTATTGGTGCAGGATATGGAAATATAATTGGTTTAGATTCCTTTAGAAGTGCAATACTTTCGGGTAGAGAAAATTTAATATTTTCTGCATCACCTAATAGTTTAATTGGTGTTGGGGCTACAAATGTAATATATGAAAATAATAATGGTTCCGTAATTGTTGGGGGTATAGAAAATGAAATCTATGGAGGTGAGTTTGGTTTGGGCACCCAATTTGGACTTAATTCTAAATACGCATTTATAGGTGGTGGATTCTCCAACGCTATAAGTGGTTACTCATCTACTATTGTAGCGGGTATAAATAGTAATATATTTTCCGCTCAAGGATTTATAGGAGCAGGACAGAGTAATGTAATACACCCTGCAAGTAATAATTCATCTATTGTGGGTGGACAGTCTAATACTATTTACGGTAGTGTATATACTGCTGTTACTAATGTAGAAACATACACCATATCCATAATGAGTGGTACCTCACAATATTCTTTTATAGGTGGTGGATTTAGTAATACGATATCCGGATACACAAACACTCTAGTGGGTGGTAACACTAACCAGATAAAGGAAAATGCTAGTTTCTCTTTTATTGGTGGTGGTACTTCAAATATAATTAACGGTCCAGCGGATAGAATTAATATCGTTGGTGGTTTACAAAACACAGTTCTTAACGCTAGATTATCTGCGATAGTAAACGCGTCTGGTAATACCATATACACTCATGCAGAGGATGCAGCAATTATTGGTGGTAGTTCATTAATAGCCACTTCAGCCTCCACTACATTTATGCATGGATTAAATGTTGACACAGGAACTAGACATGGTGATAGACCATTTAAGTACCATGGTAGTTTTGCAGGACCATTACAAAATTTTGTATTAACATCTATAGATGATGATGGTACCGCAGTATGGAAACCAGCACCGGGAACAACATCGGCTTCTACTAGAGATTGTTCAGGTGATGAATACATAGTAAGTGCAACCACAAGTGGTTGTTGTCAACTAGTACTAACAACAAATAGTGGTACAACTATTATACAAGATATATGTAATGATTTAGGGCCATACCAATGGGGTGAATCACCTAACTCAATTAGGCCAGTTCTACCAAGTGCACCAGGAGACATCAACTTCTTTGATACTGTTTCAGACTTATCTGGTATTATGGCAGGTAGAGCAAATACTATTTCTGGTAGTCCTTATTCCTTTATAGGGGGTGGTAATAGAAATATGATAGACATTTCCCCTACCGACAATTATGGGTGGAATGCGATTGTACATGGTAGTAACAATAAAATTCAAAATTTAGATGGTGATAGTGACGGTTTCTCTTCTCTGATTGTTAATGGAGATAAAAATATTATTAGTGGTGGGACGAGAAACACAATACTTAACGGATTAGATAATAGGGTAGGTTCCGATTATGGTACCGTACTCAATGGAGCATATAACCTAGTAAACCATAGAGCTTCCACAATTGTTGGTGGATTAAATATTATGTCTCTTACATCTCACACGGTGTACATGAATGGTTTAAGTGTAAATACTACTTTAACTGACCCAGCTATGGGTGGTGAAAGGTATTTCCAATACCATGGAGGGTTAGCTAATCCAGGACAAAATAAATTCTTAATGGATGTGGATGGTATGGGTAATGCGGTTTGGTCAGACATACCTGGAAGGCCAACGTTTACTGGAGATACATTTGCAGTATCAGCTTACACTAGTGGGTGTACGTTATATATTGCGGTTAGTGATGGTACAACCTTAACCGCTGATACATGTAACAGTTTCTCTGATAGTCCATATAGGTATGACCATTTGGTAGATAACATAGTACCTAAGTTACCAAACGCGGCAGGACTTGTTAATAAAGCTGGTGATGGTATAATGTGGACAACCTACAATAATATTGCTGGAGGGCAAAAAAATAAAATACTTACTTTCTGGGATACCACATCTAACTCTATTATAAATGGTTATGAGAATACTATTAGTGGACAAACTAACTATGTGGGTATAGGTGGATATAAAAACGTAGTCGGCACCCAATCCAGTGGTTCACACGTATTTGGTAGTAGTAATACAGTATATGGTTCCGAAAATTCTTTAGTTGGTGGTGAAGTAAACTACATTAATTCGTCAGATAGAAATTTAGTATCAGGTAAGGGCCACGAAATATGGAGGTCAAATGCATCATCTATTATCGCGGGTAGAGGAAACGTAATTAGTGCCGATACCCAATCTCCATTACGAAGTAAAGTTATTTTAGGTGGTTCTATTAATAAAATAATATCACAAGGAACTGATGGGGATAGGTCAGATTATTCAGTTATAGTTAATGGTATAGAAAATAGAATATGGCGTGGAAGTTCTAAAGGGTTCATTGGTAATGGTGTCTCAAATTATATCTCTGGTGTAACTTACGCTACAATAATAAATGGTGCAGAGAATAGAATATTCCCTAATAGTAAAGAAGGAGGTAATCCAAACGTTCCAGAATATTCAGTTATAGTTAATGGTACTGGTAATACAATTTCATACGAGTATAATGCAGCAGCCATTATTGGTGGTGTTAATATAAGTGCTCAGAAGTCCCAAACTACCCACATGAAAGGTTTATATGTGGATACGGACACTACAGAAGGGTCAAGAGCATTTAGGTATTATGGTTCATATGCTTCTCCTGGTATGGGTAAAGTATTAACCGATATTAGTGGTTCAGGTGATGCAGTTTGGCAAGAAATGGGTGGCCCTAGACTTACTGGGGATACATTTGCAGTATCAGCTTATACTAGTGGATGTACTTTATATATAAATGTAAGTGACGGTACAGTTTTAACTGCTAATACTTGTAATGAGTTTGGTTCTATTAGTCCTTACGAATATTCTACCGGAATAGCTTCTATTAGACCAGTAATACCAACACAAGGAAGTGGTATAGGAAATGATAACGAACAAGGTTTCTATCATAATATAGCTGGTGGACATAGTAATAAAATATTAGTGGGGGCTAATTTACCTCCTACCCTAGAACAAAAGACATACAATAACGCTATTATTAATGGTAATAACAATACCATATCTGGTAACACTAACGATAGTTGGTTAAATGGTTCTAACAATTTAATGATAAAAGGGACATCTTCTGGAGGTGGTGGATTTAAAAGTCACACGGAAAATGTCTTAACTTCTAATGTACAAGGTGGGTGGGCGAATTCGATAGTGGACTCCTCACACTCTAATATAGATGGTGGATATTACAACAATATGAAGACTGCTCAATATAGTAGTATTCAAAATGGAAGAGGTGGTGAAATATCAGGAGCCAGTACTATAACTTATGGTTTGATAGGTGGTGGTTTAGAAAATAGAATATATTCTTACTACCTTAATGATTCTACCTCATATGGTAGTATTTTAAATGGTGATAGTAATAGAATATGGTGGGGTTCTAGTTATGGTACCATATTAAATGGGTCAATTAATTATATTTCTGGTACCACATATGCTCATATTTTAGGTGGAAAAGAAAATAGAATTTTCCCAGGTAGTTTAACTGATTTCCCTGATGGTGTACCACAGTATGGTGCAATTGTTAATGGTTCTGGTAATACTATTATGGGAGAATATAAAGCATCTGCTATCATAGGGGGTGTGGATATAGATGTTACCCGTTCACAAACTACCTTTATGAAAGGTTTAGATGTTAATACGGACACCACACAAGGACAAAGACAATTTAGATATCGTGGAGGGTATGCTGGTCCATCACTTGGTTCATTCTTAATGGATTCAACAGGATTAGGAGATGCGGTATGGAGTCGTCTACCATTTATAGGTTATACGGGTGGTACAATGACTACTGGAGATACTTTTGTAATTTCTGCGTTTACTAGTGGATGTACTCTCTTTATTACATTAACTGATGGTACAGTATACGATGCTGACATATGTGATGGATTTAGTGATAGTCCTTATAGATATGATGAGGCAAATGAAAATATTGTACCTAAATTACCTTCAAACCCAATTACAACAAATCGTGCAGGACACAATGGTATTATCACTCAATGGAATAATATTGCGGGTGGTAATAGAAATAAAATATGGACAAACTGGGATACTTCGTCGAACGCTATTATTAATGGTCAAGAAAACATTATTAGTGGACAAACAAGTTTTGCAACACTTGGTGGTTATAGAAATTATATAGAAGGGTCTTCTAATTCATCTTTTGCACATGGTGGACACAATTATGTACGTAATTCTGCTTATGGTAATGTATTTGGATATTTTAATACCTTATGGAACACTACTCGTTCTGCGATTCTAGGTGGTAATTCACATTCCATCATTAAAGGTTGGGGTAACGTCATTGGTGGTGGTATAGGAAACGTAATTTCCGGTAGAACCTCAACTAGTAATACTTCTATTGGTATAGCATCTGGTTATGATAACTTAATAGTAGATGGTAATTACGGTACTGGGGGTGGAACCATAGAAACACAATTTACTAGTGTTTATTCATTTATTGGTGGTGGTATAAGAAACAATATCTGGCAAGGAAGTGTTAGTTCTAGTATTTTAGGTGGGGGATACAATTATATTTCAGGAACCACCAACGCAACTATTTTATCAGGTAGACACAACAAAATACATCCTGGTAGTAAAGACGGACCAATGTTCGCTCCTGACTATTCAGCTATTGTTAATGGTTCTGGTAATACTATTTCATGGGAATATAATGGGGCAGCCATTATTGGTGGTGTAGATATAATAGCTCAAAAATCACAGACTACACATATGAAAGGTCTGTATGTTGATACTGATACGACCGAAGGACAAAGAGCATTTAGATATTTTGGTTCATATGCACAACCTGGTGTAGGTAAAGTATTGACTGACATTAATGGTTCGGGTGATGCAGTTTGGCAAGAAATGGGTGGCCCTAGATTAACAGGAGACACATTTGCAGTGTCAGCTTATACTAGTGGATGTACACTTTACATTAACGTAAGTGATGGAACCATATTAACGGCAAATACATGTAATGAATTTGGTTCTATTAGTCCTTATGAATACTCTACAGCACCAAACTCAATTCGTCCAGTAATTCCATCACAAGGTAGTGGAGTAGGTAACGATAACGTACACGGTGATTACCATAATATAGCGGGAGGTTACTCTAACAAAATCTTATATGGTTCTAACATAGGTAACACACAAATTCCTAGAACATTCAATAACGCCGTTATCAATGGTATGAATAACACGATATCGGGTAATACCAACAACAGTGCTACAGGTGGTATAAATAACCTTATAGCTGGTGGGTCTAGTTTAGGGTCTGGTGAACAGGCCTCTTCTCATAGTGTTTATTTGTTTGGTACTGGTGGTTACATACAAAATTCTTCTCATACTACACTTGCAGGTGGACAAGCTAGTTCCATAATTGATTCTGATGGGGCATTTATTGGGGCTGGACTTAGTAATAGAATGAGATGGTCTAGATGGTCTAGTGTAGTTGGTGGTAGAGAGAATTACATATCTGGTGCATCATACTCGTTTATAGGTGGTGGTAATTTGAATCAGATTGAAGCCAATCAAGGAATAAATGGTGAAAACATGTACGCTACCATAGGAGGTGGTAATAAAAATGTTATTAAATCATTTGGTGCAGATAATAGGTCATCTGGGATAGTAGCTGGAGAAGAAAACGAAATTTGGAATGGTAGTATTCGTAGTTTCATTGGTGGTGGTTTAGAAAATAAAATAAGTGGTGTTACTGAATCTTCTATTGTTGGTGGTTATCAAAATACTATAACACAAGGATTTAGAGAAGGTATGCAAGTACCTCATTATACTGGTATTCTTAATGGTAGTGGTAATACTATTAGTCATGAACATCTTGGGTCAGCAATATTAGGTGGTTTAGATATTAGTTCTCAAAGGTCACAAACCACACATATGAAGGGTGTGTATATCGACACTGACACCACTCAAGGAGCACGTAGTTTAAGATATTTTGGTTCATATGCACAACCTGGATTTGGGAAAGTACTAAAAGACATGACTGGTACAGGGGACGCTGTTTGGCAAGACACCCCATCAATAGACCTAACTGGTGATACTTACGCAATTTCAGCTTACACTCAAGGATGTATATTAACTGTGTTAGTTAGTGATGGTACAACTTTAACTGCTGATACATGTACTGAATTCACTGCAGGACCATACAGATATGATAGTGGATTTGGGACTATAGTACCTAAATTACCACCAGATGGCACAGGTTGGGAAAATGATATTAAAAATGGTTTATATAATAATGTAGGTGGTGGTATACAAAATATTATAACAGGTATTGAGACTACCTTTGACCCAAATAATCCTAATTTCGCTAATGAATCACATTATAATAGTATAGGTGGTGGTATTGATAACGTTATTAGTGGAATTACAGTAACCTCTAGCATTGGATATGGGTGGAGTAATAGGATGGTATCCAATATTTACGGAACCATGGGTGGTTACCTTAATAGAATGGAGTTCGCCTCTTATGGTAATATACAGGGAGGTGCTAACAGCCTTATAAAAAGCGCATATCAGAGTACGATAGGAAATGGTCTACAACACCTAAATGTCTTTAATAGATTTGGAACTATTCTAAATGGTAATTCAAATGTTGTGTCTGGTAATACGGCAGCTCCATCTACAGGAGGACAGTATGGTTTAGTTGGTAACGGTCAATACAATAAGGTAATTCATAGTGGAATCGGGATAAATAAAAACTATTATGGTACTGTTTTAAATGGTGATAGGAATGTGGTTTGGGATACAACAATGTATGGTCACATAGGTAATGGTTCCGCTAACCAACTTAGTGGTACTACATTTGGGTCTATACATAATGGTATTGACAACTTTATTATTGGTCATGAACTAAATGAGGAAGGAAGTACTATTAGAGAAGTAAGATTCCCAACAATACTTAACGGTTCAGGTAACACAATTTCAGCTTGGGCAGACGGGTCAGTAATCCAAGGTGGTTTTAATTTACACGCTACATTATCACAGACTACATACATGAAAGGTCTAGATGTAGAAACTGATACTTCACAAGGAAACAGAAAATTCAGGTATCACGGAACTTGGGCAAATGAAGGTGCAGGTAGATTCTTAAAATCTGCGGACAACCTTGGTAACGCGGTATGGGCAGACTTAGGAAACCCAAGTGTAGACTTAACAGGAGATACTTACGCAATATCAGCTTATACTAGTGGATGTACACTATATATCGCGATTAGTGATGGTGTTACTTTAACGGCTGACACATGTAGTTCATTTAATGACGGACCATATGAATACGCAAGTGCATTTGAGTCGATTAGACCAAAATTACCACCACAAGCAAGTGGTCTGAGAAACGACGCAGAACAGGGTCAGAACCACAATATCGCTGGAGGTAGAATGAACTTTATCAGATACCAATCAGGTATTAGTCCTCACACTCAACTGAAAATACAATCTAACGCTATTGTAGGTGGTGACCGAAATGTAATATCTGGAAATACTAATTTCTCTACAATAGGTGGATATGATAACTACATTACTAGTAGACAAATGGTAGGAGAATCTTCCTCAAGTAACTTTAACTTCGTTCACGGTCAACAAGGTTATATAGAGGATTCTAGTGGAACAGCTATCGTAGGTGGTAGATATAATAGTGTAATAAAATCGAGTTACTCATTTATAGGAGCTGGTTATCAAAACTATATTTTAGATAATGGAACTGGACAATCATTTATTGGTAGTGGTTTCCAAAACCAAATTCACTTTGGTATAAGAAGTGCAATAGGTGGTGGTCAAAATAACCTTATTTCAGCCGCAACTATTAATCAGTCACTAGAACACTTTATAGGTGCTGGACATGATAATGAAATTCATAGTGGATACGGTAATGATATAAATTACCATTCGTCGATTGTTGGAGGACAAGGTAACTATATCTGGCAAGGAGCTTCACAAGGATTTATAGGTGGTGGTAAAAACAATTATATATCTGGAACGACTTACGCAAGTATTTTAAATGGTGAAGAAAATCGTATATTCCCATCAGGTAAAGAACCAGGGTCGGAAGAAACTCCTAATTATTCAGCAATACTTAACGGTTCTGGTAACACAATAAGTGGACCATTAAAAGGAGCGGCCATTATTGGTGGTGTAGATATAACAGCTAATCGTTCACAAACAACCCACATGAAAGGTCTGTATGCTAATACTGATACGACAGAAGGACAAAGAGCATTTAGATATTATGGTAGTTTTGCTAATCCAGGTATAGGTAAAGTATTAACATCTACCAACGCAGTAGGTGACGCTGTTTGGGCAGACCCTACTAATACAGTACAATGGACTGCTGACACTTTTGCAATTTCGGCATACACTGTAGGTTGTATATTAAATGTAGTACTTAATGATGGTATAACATTAACTGCTGACACATGTGGTTCATTTAGTGATAGTCCTTATACGTATGACTCAGGAAATGGTAATATAATACCTAAACTACCATCCAACCCTAGTGGTACAGGTTACAACATTGCAGGTGGGGGAAGTAATTTTAACAACGTTGCAGGAGGAGCATTCAATGGTATAAGTGGATACACTTCTGGTATAAGTGCTGGTCAAAATAACAGGGTTCAAGGTAGTTATGATTTCATCGGGGCAGGTAAAGATAATTATATTGGTTCCTCACTACACTACAACTCAATTGTAGGTGGTTATAGAAACGAAATACTAAAAGGTACCGCAAACTGGTTTAACTTTATAGGAGGTGGACGTGACAACAGAATCACTGGTAACATTACCTGGGCAGGGGGAGGAAGTCAAAACTCCTCAATTGTTGGTGGTGAAAAGAATTTAATTTCTGGAAGCACAGCAAATGAAAAATGGTCATTAATTGGTGGTGGAGAAAACAACACAATAGTTAATGGAATAAAAGGAGTTATTGTAAATGGTTGGGATAACTCGATATCTCCAGCGTCAGGTTTATATACTAATCACAGTTATCAGTCTTCTATCTTAAATGGTAGAGGTAACTTAATCTTAGCGGATACAGCTCCACATTATTATGGTCATATCCTAGGTGGTTCCGGACATACTACCCACGCGATTGCACACAGTTCAGCAATCTTAGGTGGTGTAGACATGACGGCATTTACACCAAGTACAACTTATTTAGATTCAGCACAAGCTCATGGTAGAGTAAGAATAGCTTCTAAAGAGTACATGAAAACCAGTCACGCAAACTACACGGCACCATACCAAACACCGGTATCAACTTTAGATGTAGTTCACGATAATATTACATTCTCGGTGATGTCAGCAGGTACCGCGGGTGGAGAAATAGTAAGATTTGGTTCTTTAGGTGAAAATTATTTACCAGGTAGATTAGTACAATTAAGAAATGGTTCTTGGACAGCGGCAGACGCAGACGCTACCAGTTATCAAGGAAGTATGTTAGGTATCGCATTAGGTAGTAACCCTAATACTCATGGGGTGCTAATACGAGGATTCGCCGCTCTAAACGCAAATGCTGATGCTATTACTAGTTGGAGTGTTGGTAGTCCGGTATACGTATCTCCTACGGCTGGAGCAATAACAGAAACAGCACCAAGTGCTACCAATCAATATGTAAGAGTAGTAGGGTATATGGCAGAAACTACGAATGTAATTTACTTTAATCCAGATGGAACATTTATTAAGATAGCATAATGGCAGACATCTATAATATTAATAACGTAGCTTATTGTGCTAGTGCTAGTACGGTTAATAATGTAACACAATCACATACTGCAAACGTTGATAACGTGATAAAAAATTGTGTGACAGAAGATTGTTATACTTGTGGTCCTTTTAAATTATCTCTTGTAGCTGATAGTTGTCCTGTGGCATGTGAAAATTCGTGTAGAGATTACTATAGTGTAGCAAAAAAAGTGGGATGTGACCCATGTAACCTTCAAGTGGGAATGCCTTTATACACTACTACTACATGTACTCCAGCAAATGATGGTTATTATTCGGGTAATAATTGTGATTACGAAGAATGGTGTCAGTATTGTTACCAAGTCTCCTCTGGTATTATTGTAGCAATCACCACATGTAATGAAAGTGATTGTACCAGTATAAACACCAATCAAACAGCTTTTTCACAAGGATGTGGGGAATTAGATAGGGAAGATTTCGTGGAAGAACTAGAGTTTCAAGGTGTTTGTTCCGCAGATGATTGTCAGGTAAGGTATACTGATGGTATCGCCGGTGATTTACAAGTAAACGACCATCTCTATAGTGATTCTGGATGTAATTGTGAAGACCCAGTAACACCACAAGGTTTTTATAGAGTTTATACGGGAGAATGTGCTCCTGATGCAGCATCTCAATGTGTAGAAGTAACGGAAGCCTGTAGAATTAGAGCGGTCCAACCATGTAGATAATAAATTATTTTATAGTAATTTTACCGTCTTTTTTAGCGATTGACATAGAATACTTTTTACCTACCTCAATATTGTTTTTTAACACTTCTTCTGAAATATAGTCCTCAATTTTAATTTGTATAGCTCTTTTAATTGGTCGAGCTCCAAATTTTTCATCAAATCCATCTTGTGCAATATAATCAATAACACTTTTATTAAATCTGAAGTGATAACCCATATCTTCTAATCTAACCTTAAGATTATCTAATTCTAGTTTAACGATTTCTCTTATATTTTCTTCATCTAAAGGATTAAATACAATTGTTTCATCAAGTCTATTAAGGAATTCAGGACTAAATTTATTTTTAAGTGCTTTAGTAATTACATCTTTTTGTAGTTCTTCTTGTTGACTTTCTCTAGAGGTAGTCATAAAACCTAGACCACTACCAAAATCCTGAAGTTGTCTACTACCTATATTAGATGTCATAATTATCAAAGTATTTTTAAAATTTATTTTTCTTCCTAAACCATCTGTAATATGGCCTTCATCTAAAATTTGTAGTAATAAATCGTAAATAGTTTCATGAGCTTTTTCTATTTCATCTAAAAGTATAACTGAATAAGGTTTTTTTCTAACTGCTTCAGTTAATTGACCTCCTTGATTGTGACCTACATATCCAGGAGGAGACCCTATTAGTCTAGAAGAATTAAATCTTTCTCTATATTCAGACATGTCTACCCTAATAAGATTATTTTCATCACCAAATATTTCTTTAGCAATTGCTTTTGCTAATAAAGTTTTACCAATACCAGTAGACCCTAAAAACATAAAAGCACCTATAGGTTTACGATGTTCTCTAATTCCTACTCTATTTCTTCTAATAGATTTAGCTATTTTCTTTATAGCGTTTTCTTGTCCAATAACGGACTTAGTTAAGCCAGTTTCTAAATTAAGTAGATTTTCACTTTCATTTTGGGTTAACCTACGTAGTGGAATTTTAGTCATCTGTGAAACTACACTAAAAATATCGTCCTCACTCACCTCCAACCTTTTCTCTTCTAATGTAACTTCCCATTCTAATTTTCTATCGTCTAGTCTAGTAATTAGATTTTTTTCTTTATCTCTTAACTCCGCAGCCTTTTCAAATCTTTGTGTTTTGACAACATTAATTTTTTGTTCTTTTACCTCACTTATTTGTGTCCTCAACTCTTCGATTTCTTTTGGGTAATCTATGTCTACTTGTACTTTTGCCCCCACCTCATCTAAAATATCTATAGCTTTATCTGGAAATTCTCTATCGGTTATATACCTTTCAGCTAAGGTAACACAAGCCTCTAAACAATCATCACTAAATTTTACTTTATGGTGGTCTTCATATCTTTCCCTAATATTTTTTAGTATCTGTAATGTTTCATCGGGTGTAGTAGGTTCTACCATTACTTTTTGAAATCTTCTTTCTAATGCCCCATCTTTTTCGATGTTCTCTCTGTATTCATCTATAGTAGTTGCTCCAATACATTGGAGTTCACCCCTTGCTAATGCAGGTTTAAAAATATTCGCAGCGTCAAGAGAACCTGAAGAATTTCCAGTTCCTACTACAGTGTGTATTTCATCTATAAAAATTATAATATCCGGGTTATCATACAGTTCATCTAAAACTGCTTTCATTCTTTCCTCAAACTGTCCTCTATATTTAGTACCCGCTACTAAAGCTGTTAAATCTAAAGCTACAATTCTTTGGTCAAGTAAATTACGAGGACATTTTCCTTGATGGATTCTCATCGCTAAACCTTCTACTAACGCGGTTTTACCACATCCAGGTTCACCAATTAAAATAGGATTATTTTTTTTACGTCTAGATAAAATCTGTGCTATACGTGTAATTTCATCTTTTCTCCCAACCACGGGGTCTAACCTATCTTCTTCTGCTAATTTAATTAGGTCTCGTGAAAAATTATCTAGGATTGGTGTTCTTGAATTTCCTACCTTTTTTTCTTTTTTTGGCATTCTACCTTCTTCTTTATTTTCAAACTCTGAAAAATTGTTAAATAAGTCTTCCATATCTTTTTTTTATAAATTTATACATATTTTATTCTAAAATCAAATATAATAATAGAACGAAATTTAACCATGACATTTTGTCACCTTAATATGACACCTTGACTTTTACAATGTAATGGTATACTATTTGTATTATAAAACTAATGAAAATAATTTCATAATCCAATAAAAAAGAAAATTAATTAAAAATGGGAAAAGTAATCGGAATTGATTTAGGAACCACTAATTCGTGTGTTTCTGTGGTTGAGGGTGGAAACCCTGAAATAATTGTAAATGGAGAAGGTAAAAGAACCACACCTTCTATTGTGTCGTTTAAAGAGGGGGACCGTAGTGTTGGAGACCCAGCTAAACGACAAGCAGTCACAAATCCTACAAATACTATATATTCTGTCAAAAGATTTATAGGTAGTAAATTTAGTGAAATAAATAAAGAAGCAAAAAAAATGCCTTATAACGTTACCAAAGGAAATAAAGATACGGTAACAATTAAAGTGGGGGACAAATCTTATATCCCACAAGAAATATCCGCAGTTGTTTTACAAAATTTAAAAAAGACAGCTGAGGACTACCTAGGTGAAAAAGTAACAGAAGCAGTAATTACTGTTCCTGCTTATTTTAATGATGAACAAAGAAATGCAACAAAAGAAGCAGGTGAAATAGCGGGATTGAATGTAAAAAGAATTATTAACGAACCTACTGCTGCAGCACTTGCTTATGGTATGGATAAACAAAATAAAGATATGACTGTCGCAGTTTATGACCTTGGTGGTGGTACTTTTGATGTGTCAATCTTGGAATTAGGTGATGGTGTATTTGAAGTAAAATCTACTAATGGTGATACCCATTTAGGGGGAGATAACTTTGACGAGAAAATTATTGAGTGGTTATTAGAAGAATTTAAGAATCAAAATGGGATGGACCTTTCACAAGATTCATCAGCATTACAAAGACTTAGAGAAGCTGCTGAAAAAGCAAAAGTAGAACTATCTAATTCTACAACTACAGAAATTAATTTACCTTACATCACAGCGGATAGTTCAGGACCTAAACACTTAGTGGTTAATCTTTCAAGAGCTAAATTTGAATCAATGGTTGAGGACCTGGTTAAAAAAAGTTTGACACCATGCAGAAAAGCTTTAAAAGACGCGGGATTAAAAGCTACTGATATTGATGAAATTTTATTGGTTGGTGGGTCTACAAGAATACCTTGTGTACAAGAAGCGGTCGAAAAATTGTTTAAGAAGAAACCTTCTAAAGGAGTAAATCCAGATGAGGTTGTAGCAATGGGTGCAGCGATACAAGGTGGTGTACTTGCAGGAGACGTAAAAGATGTGTTACTTTTAGACGTTACTCCTTTATCTTTAGGTATTGAAACTATGGGTGGGGTAATGACTAAATTAATTGATTCTAATACAACTATCCCTACGGCTAAATCACAAATATTCTCGACAGCGGTGGACAATCAACCTGCGGTAGACATCCATGTGCTACAAGGAGAAAGGCCTATGTCAGCAGATAATAGAACACTAGGTAGATTCCAACTAACCGACATACCTCCTTCACCTAGAGGCATACCACAAATTGAAGTTACATTTGATATTGACGCTAACGGTATTATTGATGTAAAAGCTTTGGACAAGGGAACTAGTAAACAACAAAACATTAAAATAGAGTCCGGAGGTAGTTTATCTGAAAATGAAATTGAAAGAATGAAAAAAGAGGCGGAGGCTAACGCAAGTGAAGATGCAAAAAAGAAAGAAGAAGTGGATAAATTAAATGAAGCAGATTCTATGATTTTCCAAACAGAAAAACAAATTAAAGAGTACGGAGAAAAAATGACAGAAGAAGATAAAGTATCTTTAACTGAGTCAGTAGAGAAACTTAAAACATCTCTTAAAGAAAAAGACATGTCCAGTATTGATTCCCAGATGGAAGAAATAACAGGAAAGTGGCAAGAGATATCTCAAAAAATGTATGAAAATACTTCAGAGGCCCCACCTAAACAATCAGAAGGTGAAAATGTTACTGATGTAGAATACGAAGAAGTTTAAAAATAAAAACCCCCATCACTGGGGGTTTTTTAATTCCTAATTATTTATAGTAAAAAACATATGGCAATAATATCAGAAAAATACGAAGGTAGTAAAATTATAAATCGATATAAATCAAGTAATATCCAAGGGTCTATATACGAGACCGACACTAAAAAGCTTATATTAGAATTTAAAGGAGAACGTAAATACGAATATAGTAACGTTCCACCTATTATCGCTGCATCTCTTAGAAGAGCTCAAAGTCAAGGTCAGTACTTTAATAAAGAAATAAATAAAAAGTTTCCATATAAACTTTTAAAATAGATAATCCCCACCTAAAGACTTTTTAAAACTATTTATGGTTATGACCCTAGCATCTAAAATACTTGCAAGTTTTAAAGTTAAAGAAAATTTAAATCCCGAAATTTGGACATTAAATGTTCACGATGAATTTGTGCTTAGACCAGAAATAAGAGAAAAGCTTTTAGCAATAGCAAATGATTTTTTAGATTTTATAGACATAGAAGGGATATCATGTGATGTTAAAAGCAAAGAGTGTCAGTTAGAAGACATTACAGTAACGGGAAGTATAGCAAACTATAACTGGTCAGAATTTTCAGATATTGATTTGCATTTATTATTAGATTTTGATAATGTAGATGAAAATGAAGATTTATTAAAAAATGTATTAAACGCAAAAAAGAATTTATGGAATTCTACTCATGATGTAAGTATTAAAGGTTATGAGGTAGAGGTTTACACACAGGACGCAAGTGAAACCCACCATTCTTCAGGTGTTTATTCTGTTTTATTTAATAAGTGGATTGTAGAACCCAAAGAAGAAGACGTAGTGGAAGTAGATGTACAAAAAGTTTTAGAAAAAGCTAGGGGATGGATGGAAATTATTGATGGTCTTTATACGAAGGCTTATGATTTACCCGCAAAAGATATTTTAGAAATGATAGATAAAATAAAAACTAGATTAAAAAAGTTTAGGTCTTGTGGATTAGAAACAGGGGGCGAGTTTTCTTATGAAAATCTCGCATTTAAATTTTTAAGAAGAAGTGGTTATTTAAAGAAATTATTTAAACTAAAAAATAAACTTATAGATATTGAACTAAGTTTGAATTAATTGTGGGTGGTTTTCTATTACACATAATATTTATATATAAATAAAATAAAAAGATATGTCAGATTACGCAGGAATTCACGGTGGTGATAAAATATATTGTGGTCAAGCAGGTATCCAACCTTTCTTGGACCTTAATGGTACCCTTACGGGAACATCGTGTCATTCCATAATTACAGACGGGAGTGGAGATTCAGGTTCGATGGTAATTAATGGGGCAACTCTAGTTGTAAAAAATGCAAGTCAGGTAGATATAAAAATTAACACTATAACAGGTACCTTAACTAATGCTTGTTTTATATGTACTTGTCACGATTGTTCGGACCCTTTAGCAGCATTCGCTTATCCAAGTCAAAGTATAGCTTACAACTATAGTGGTGATACTTTTATTGGTGGAGATGGCGGTAGTGGACAAGGTGGAAACTCTGGTGGAAGTAGACCGGTAGATTCATACAGTGACCCTAATACGACATATTATAGATTAGGAATACAAGGACTAAGAAACTAAAATAAATTAGAAAAAACAAAAAGAAAATGGCAGACTTAAAACCAGTGGGAAGTGAAAAACTTCCATTAAACCAAAAACTAAGAAGAATTATGGAGATAGCTACTTTTGGTGATAGAAAAGAAGTTTCTGACAACAGTTATACAACTGTAAGTTACAGTAAACAATCACCAGATGGAAATGTTTACGCTATCATCCAAGAAAACTCTAATTATATTATTAAAAAAGGGAAAGATTTAAATTCTTTAGATTATCTTGATGGAATGGGTAATAGTAATAAACAAACCTTTAGTTCTTATTCTAAAGCATTAAAAAAATTAAATTTAATGTTTAAACCTTTAAATGAAAAATTTAATGGGGGAAACGCAAACCCACTTATAGGAGAACAAACTAAATACGTCTTAAATACCCCAACTCCAGAAGTAGAAGACGAAGAAGAAGAAATAGATTTTAGTGTAGGTGGTGATGATGAAGGTGAAGATATGGATATGGACATGGGAGGAGAAGACCTAGATTTAGATATGGGTGATGAAGAGATGGATATGGACGTTGATGTAGAAGTAGAAAAAAAATTCGAAGACCCTACAAAAACAATACAAAAACTAACTGGTAAATTAGGTCAAAAATTAAGAGAGTTTAAAGATGAAATAGATGCGGATATGATAAAGTATGTTATCAATTCAGTTATTTCAGCTATAGATGTTTCAGAATTAACTTCAGAAGATGTTGAGGATATCGTAGAAAAATTAGAAGAAAAAGAAGAAGATATTGAATATACTGAAGAAGGAGAATTTGATGTGGACCTTAGTGGTGAAGAAGAACTAGATTTAGACATGGGAGGTGACGATGAAATCGAAATGGACTTAGAAGAAGGTGGTGGTCATATTAAAGGTGAAAGAGATACAACTGAAATGTGGGCAAATTTAGCTAAGTTGGCCGCGGGAGCAGCAGGAGCTGCAGCTGGTGAAAAATTAGTTGATAAGTACCTAGAAGAAGATATGGAAGAATTAGATGAACAGTTTGATGAGATGATAGATGATGAAGAAATGGTAGACCAAGGTGAAGTTCAAATGATGCAGTCTAAAATAGAAGATATTTTTAATGAGTCTAGACCAGAAAAAATTAATAATTCTATAAAAAAATATTT
>TARA_R100000664_G_scaffold34227_1_pt1 | contig 24384 bp, 46 predicted proteins | sample TARA_R100000664 | Tara Oceans TARA_R100000664 (sample SAMEA2622705) | marine metagenome | biome: marine biome (ENVO:00000447); feature: deep chlorophyll maximum layer (ENVO:xxxxxxxx); material: "saline water (ENVO:00002010), including plankton (ENVO:xxxxxxxx)" | depth 115 m | reverse complement strand
ATTGGCTAGGGCGCTAAGCGCCCTCTTCGTCAATCTCACCTTCCCCGCCATCATCAACCACTTCTTCAAACTCTGGCTTTTTCTCATAGCCAGCAATTTCAAGCATTTGATTAGGATTGAATACTTCTTGCATGGTTTTGGTGTTAATCTCAGCCATCTTGAGCGCTAGATTAAGTTTGGCCTCGTCACCTGCTGCGGTTAGGTCGTCAAACTCAACTATCTTATTCGTGCCGTCGTAATCGGTGTACTCGGTTAGCCATTCAAGCATGGAATACATTTGCATTGACAGGTAGTTTTCACGTCGTGATTGTGCAGTCTGCTTGTCAATGCTTGTGTCTTGCTCACCTGCTAGTACGCCAGTCTGAGCGCCCACCAAGCCCTTAGCAGACCATCCGCGTCCTGCTGCAACGTCTTCAAGCGCTATCTGGCTAGCCTTGTCGATTGCCGCAATAGAGCCGCTGTCACCGATGCCTTTTAATTCCATGCCACCCAAGTACGGAACAGCGTCAAAGCTGTCTTGCATATCCGTGATAGTTTCAGTTAGGTCGTCTAACTCTTTATCGCTTGGAGCACTACCCGAAGTGTCACCCGAAGCCTGCAAAACCGCTCGCATAGCTGCTTTCTTCCAGAACCCCTCAGCACCTGCGCCGCGCACCTTTTCCCAATCCATTAGGGCGTTGTAGATGGGCTCTAAACATGACTCGCCGTAGATGGTGTTACCCACTGCGCCCTCATTCCATATCCACACACGGCTATGGTGAATGGTCATTTGCTCTGTACCGTCGCGCTGGCTTGATTGTCTTACGCCGTTTTGCTGATAGGTGTAATGAAGTGGCATTCCGTAACGTGGTGATTGCGGGTCAAGGTCGAGATTGCCTGGTATTAGCTGCCCTTCCCAAGCTGGCATCAAATCAATGATGTTATCCATGGTTGTACGCTGCATAGGCTTATCAAGTGTAAGCCCGTCAGCAACACGTACAATAACCCCAGCATAATGCCCAACGGATTGCATATCATCAACCTGTCGAAGCTTAGGCCACATTTTAAGGCGCTTGGCAAACCGCTTGAATTGCTCGTCGTCTTCCTCGTCGTTTAGCTTAACCATTGGCGGCGTTAACCAACACATGTCAATCGGACGCTTAACCGCTGCACGGGCTAAACCAATGCGTCGATACATTGAGTAATAAAACCAGAAATCAAGCGCCAACGGATAACCATAATCGCTGTACGCCTTGCCATGCTTTGTACCTGTGAAGTGACCTACACCAGAATAAAACGGCAAGCGCTTCAATGCTGAATTAAGCTTTAATTGACCCGTCGTGGGCTTAATGTGTGGTTTCATGCTATCGAATCCGGTTAATTTTTACCTAGTGTATCATTTATCTTCGCCGCCTGCCTACGCGGATTGTTGGGCGTGTAACAACTGGACGCCAAAGAGCCATGATAAAAGCGTCTGCCAAGTTTGGCGAATCAATGTCGCGCTTGGCTAAATCCTCTTTTGATTCTACTTTGACTTTACCCTTTCCGTCAAAATGCCGCTTAGGCGTGGAAAGTTCAACAAGTAACTTATTGACGTTTTCACACTCAGAAGAAACACTGATTATGTTAGACGGATCGTATTCCTCGCCATTCACTACCGCATTATATGTCTCTTTTAGTCTATCCGCTATTGTCCACCACGCTTGTGCTTTTACGTTACTAAAAAAGTCCTTATTCTTTATTCCGTCTTTATATTCAGCGTCCGGCGCTTCAACTGAGCCACCAGCGTTAAATGGTGTGTACTTAGTGTATGCATTGTCAGCGCCTCGCCCGAATCCGTGAGCCTCTTCATTTATATTCTTGAAGTTGGAGCCGCAGCCTGCACCCACGCCGATAGAGTCATACTGAACATGCGCGTTCTTGTCTTGTGCGAGCCTCCATACTTTTGTGCATGACTTGAATAATTCGTGCTCTTGCCCTTTCCACTCGCGTATAATTTTGACGGTATTGCCGCAAACAAGAACATCAGCGTTTTTATCCTTGCCGCTGTCAGCTACGTCATAGCCTATTCGATTCTCCCCGTCTAGGTCTATGCCAAGCTTTATGTGAGCATCTAACGCAGCATCAAGCCAAGAGCGTTTAATGATAACGCTATCATCATCTGTTAGCGCCTCGCCTAAATATATGTGTTTATACTCGTCTTCATCTGCTTTCTTTAGTCGCTCGGCTTTCTGTCTTGCGGTATCAGATAGGAATGGGTTTTCATCGTAGTTAATGTGTCTGATTACGCAATCATCACCTAGCAATGATGGCAGCTCAGACTGAACAAAGTCAGATTGAAAGCGTGGGTTCCACAAGAGCCAAATTTCCGAACCTTCTTTTCGGATGGTCGGGTCTATCACCGCCCACTGCTCTTTTGTCAGCGCCTCGCCCTCTTCAATCCAGCATATATCGACACCCTCAGTACCTTTGATGTCGTTTATGTTGCGAGCCATGCCGTAGAAAAGAAACTCTGAGCCAGTCTTTTTGTGTTTAATGGTTGACACACCAATGTCAAATTCATCAGTCCACCCAGCTTGTTCAATCTTTTCTTTAATTACGGTATAAACAGAGTCGCTTATCCTGTTTTGAAACTGGCGGATACATAGGAATTTAATTGAGTAGTTGCGAGCTAAAAAAGCGGCCATACCTCCGGCGTCTTGCGTCTTTGAGGAGAATCGGCCGCCCTTTAGTAGTTTGTATGGCTTTCTTGTTTTCCAGAAAGATTTTAAGTTCGGATTTAACTGGTAGATAGTGACCACCCTTTATGGGCTTTCGCCTTGCCGTTATGAACGTTGTACATGTGCGACCTCGAAAGATTGTTTTCTTTGCAAAAGTGTTTCAGGTCTCTTGTTTTTACGCTTTCCCCATCAGGGCCAGCAAAGCTATACTCCACATCACCTTTAGCAGCCCTTATCGCTTCGCTCATCTTCTTCTTTGTATCATCACTGGCTCTTCTTCTTGACGCTGAAACAGACATCTTTAGTTTTGAGTCCTCTCTGTGCTTCCTTCCCGTCCAAAAGGCAGCAGTTGCAGCTCTCTCCTCCTTACTCCTTTTTCTTCCAGTTGTCGCCTTTCTCATTGCCTCTATCTGAATCGAAAAGTCCCGACCTTTACTTGCTTCGGATATTTTTCGCCTTGCCTCGATACTTAGCTTTCTCCCCTTATTTGCTTCAGATATCTTTCTTTTTCTTTCTTCTGTTGCCTTGCATCCATAAGCACCTTTCCCTCCATCGGTAAGGTTATACCCATTCGGATGCTTCGTACCATGTTTTATTATTGCCTCTCGCTCCGCCTTGTACATATCATCGTAATTATCGAACTCACCAAGAACCTCAAGTATTGCATTTTCCCTGCCGTACTTCTTTATAGCCAGTACTATAGGGTAATTCTTTTTTGAGCAACAATGTTCAGCAAATCTTCTTTTTGCTCCCTTGCTACTTATTCCTATATACTCTTTGCTGGAAAGGTTATTCGGGAAGCTTATTTTGTACATTTGCATAATTAATCCAATTCCGCTTTTGCAATATTACACATGGTACACTATTGTAAATTACAAGGCTAGGATTTAACTTATACATTAATCAGCCGAATAGAAGTCGTCCAGCGATTTACCTTTTGGACTCATGCTTCCATCTTTACTTGAATGGTCATGCTCTTTCTTATCTGAAAGCCCCAAATCTCTAGCGATGATATTAGGATTTAACAAGTCAGCAGCCGCGCCGGTGAACTTCTGAGTCTTTATTATTTCTTCGACTTGCGTAACGACTTTGGAAAAATCATCACTTTTTCGCCATTCGCACCAAGTAGAATGGTCAATATTTAAGAATATACAAAGGCCCCCTATGGTCATAGCTCGCATCTTTGGGATTGTTTCTAGTTTTGATTCACCTTGAAATGATACCAGCTTTGACTCATATAAAGGGTTATCCTCAACCCACTGGAAATATTCTTCACACGCCTCTAGGAGAGCTTCTTTGCTAGAGAATAACTTATCCCTTCCATGCTTAGTGCGAGCTTTCCAGAATTGATTTCCTTTCGGTGCTGCCATTAATAATCTCCTCTTCGCTTGCCGTTATGGGTAACCTATACCATACCAACTCTGCAAGTCTTGCTGCCTGATTTCATATAGAAACCACCTTGTACCGCCCTTTGCGCTTATACCTTAGCGTATGCACACCAAGTAAGCGCATGTCGTGAACGAATTTGCGGGCTTGCTTCTGGCTTATCGGTTGACATAAGCCATTAACTGTCGCCTCGCCACCGTAAAATGTCACCGTTGTAAATGATTCGTATGTACCACACTTCTCACCGAACCGATAGAGTGAAACTATCGGTGTGAACATTTAGCACCCCACTATGGTCAATACACCTGTGTCACAGTCTGAGCGCGTAGCGGTCTGCCAAGACCAATGTACATCATGCCTGCCAACTGTAACGCCCTCAAAATAAGCCTGTAAGACGTTATCGCTGGAAGTAGGTAGCGTAACGGTTGCGCCTTCACAGGTTACCGTTAATCCAGTTATAGGCTCACCATTAAGCCACCCGCTATCAATGGTGTATGTGTAATTGCCAACTTTTCCGACTGGCAACGGTTTTTCGTAAAGCTGGCTCATACATCACCTATGCGAATGTGATGGCTAGCGAGTTAACGCTTGATGTTTCACCGCTTATGTAGTTAGTGGTTGATACGATAACATCTGCGCCACTTGTACCTAGCGTCAAATCGTACTCGGTAGCGCCGTCAATTAGTTTAGCGTTATCCGCTGCGCCTGTTTCCGCAATTGCTTCGTCGCTGATTGCGTTAGCTGTTACCGTGCCGCTAGATGCTGAACCGAATCCTGCTAACGTGTGTGTTGCTAGCACGGTTGAACCCGCTCTAATCTCTAGCGTTGCATCTGCGTATCGTGTAGCCAAGTCGGTAGCTAATGCGTTTAATTCCGCTGCATTTGGTGTTGCCATTTTGTCACCCGTTAATGTTGTTTGATAGTATCGGCGCGTTGATATTGTTTGACAATGCGCGCTGGTTAATGTTCGTTTCTTCATCGACTATTATCGCAATTCCACCAACAATAGCAACTACGCTTACAGTGGGCGGTGAAACGGCAAAGCTTGCTGCTGATTCTGGCTGCGGTAATGTAGCGCTTGCTGATATTGACACAGTAGGTGCGTTAACAGTAAATGCAACGTTAGCGTTGAAGTTAGGTTCTGTCGCTGCTGCCGATACTGCCACGCTAGGCGCTGATACGCTAAACGCAATATCTGAAACCGGATTAGGCAGCGTTACGCTTGCTAATGCGCTAACACTGGGGGCTGGCGCTGTATAGCTAACATCTGCACTTGGATTAGGCAGTGTGACACTAGAGTTTGCTGATACGCTTGGAGCGTTAACAGCGAATGATACCGTTGCGTTATATCCGGGTAGAGTCGCACTTGCTGATACAGCAACACTGGGCGCGCTCACTGCAAAAGATACATCAGTCGATACCGAATCAGAATAAGCCACCCATTGTGAGTTATCGTTAGGGAAGTTATTCAGCGTACCGTTTTGCGAGTTAACAGAGTCGTATAGCGTCAACCCTGCACCACCAGATAGCGACGGGTCGTAATTGTTAACCGTAGCGCCACCGCTGGATATGGTTACGCCGTACAAGTCTATCTGTGAGTTAAACGTGTAATCAGGTGCGGCCCCGATGATTAATCTGTTTAGTGTATTTAGAAAGGTAGTTTCTGTTGGTGTTACGTAATATATTTCAACACCGTTAACAGTTACGGACGCTGAGCTACTAGACACTGCAAGCTCAACCGTTAATCTCTCGTTAAACTGTATCGATCCAGCGCTCCCAGGTGTTACGCCATGAGAATAAATCTTCCACTCGCCAGATGATGCGCCTATACCTATGTAATCTCCGCTAGCGTTTGCTATGGATAAGAACCTAGACGCGCTATTAGCGCCATCGGTAATATATATATCAAGAGTTGCTGAGAATGGCTGGACAAGCGTGTCAATATTCGCTTCGACATAATCATCTGTGCCATCAAGGGATAATAGCCACTTGCCGTCTGGTATCGTGCTAGACGCATTAGCCGCAACACTTGGCGTATTAACTGTGAAAGCAATATCTGATGCAGGTTGCGGCAGAGTAGCCGATGCACTTGCCGATACGCTAGGCGGTGATACAGAGAAGGCAATATCTGCTTGCGTCGCTGGTGCGGTAGCACTCGCAATAGCTGATACTGATGGACTATTCACCGCATACGCAACATCAGCCGTTACGCCTGTTGCTCCGCCTGTCTCCGCAATTGTTGGCGTACCGAAGAATGTAGCGGGGTCGTTTTGGTTGTTATACTCAACTGTCCTTGCTTCGTCGCTCCTAACAGTGTCGAACTGAACCCAAACATCAGAAATCACCCCTTTAAGAGGTAATGCTCCTCCGGTTGCCTCATCCTTTCTATCTGAGCCAATGGTTAAGTCATCGGAAGACCTAGAAATAGAGCCAGAGACCGAACCAGAACCCGTTTGGGTATCGTTGGAAAACGTTCTCCTTGCACCTCCATTAAAAATAAAGGAATCTCTAACTTTTCCATAGGTGTCTGCTGTATCTAGGTTTGGAGGGGATAGTGAAGGGTTTCTATGCCTTGAATTGCCGCCATTCTGCTTGAAAAGTCGCGCTTCAGAATCATTTGATGTGTATGACTTATCAACGAGCATTTGAGCCGGTGCAACCAGTGCTGGTATTACAGACCAAACATCAACACAGTAAGAAGACTTGCCAGAAAAACTAATGTCGCTAGAGTCTGGTATCTTTATGTACTGATTGCCAAGCTGCAAATCATAACCCAACCCAAAAACGCCAGAGTTCAAGCTAGGTGAGCCATTTAATACTGGTGCGTGGTTGCCTGTTGAGTCAACCACAGTTCCCTCATGTATTATAAGACTGAAGTCAGGCCAAACCGCATTACGTCCAAATGGGTCTGTGACAGATGGCTGCGTTTCGCCTGCCTTGCCGATGAAAACATATAAATCACCTGTACCATTATAAGTTGGCTTGCGAGTCCATATGACACAGGTTTCAGCAACGCTATCAAGGCCGACTACTTCTACGGGCAACTGATTAACTCCGCCCGAATCCGTACATATACGAACATCACCACCACCATTCTGCACATTAGACCAAAACGTCGCCTGGTCGCCTGATGATAACTTAGCGATAACGCTTTCAGTTATTACAAGTGTTTGGCCGCTCGTAGCCGATGATGGTGTATAGCTTTCTGGTATAGTTAAAACGTGTGACCATTGCGTCGGGGTGATAGCCATTGAGAATCCTTAATATCAATGCATTAAGTATACGCTTTGTTCAGACGAAAAAAAAGCCTGCGGGAGATGCAGGCTTAAAGGGAGATTGTGAAAGTGAGGTTTAGTCACGCCTCAATCATTACACGGCACATACTTTATGTCAAACGCGTACTTAGTGTTTAACGCATCAATGTTGTGCGCCTGCTTCATGTGTTGCGCGAATGCGTTTATAGCTTCGTGTGTTGTCGTGGCAGATTTAAACACTTTGTAATGCTTTCTGCCTTGGTGCATGTATGCGAATTGAGGGGCTAGCATTTGCGTTTCCTCACCATCAACTTCAACAACTCAAAACCACCGAACACAATGCCGCAACTTCCCACCGTTAAAAACACAAGCATTGATAAGTGATATAGCAATCCTGTTTGTATAAATCCGTACATCACTCTTGCTCCTTGCGTAGTTGTTCTTGGTAGTCGCACCAATCGGCATACGCCTTGTCACCTCTAACTGTTCCTTCTGTGTAGCAAAGCCCTTTAGCTATCTTCTCTAATCGCTCAACACGCTCATTAGCCTTTGCTAGTTGTGTGCGTAGCTCCTCATTCTCAACAAGTGCCACTTGTAGTGGGTTTTCGCTTAAATGCTCCATTAATGATTTCATAACTTTCAATCCCCTCTTGTTCGCTTTGGTGAATGGCTAGCCGATATCACACTGACCAAGCCCATTACCCTATTTGCTATGCTTTCGGGCGCTTCTTGCGTTACATCCCTTGTAGCCATTCCCAAAACGCCCTATTGCTAGGGACGTTTAACATTACACCCTAACCCGTCACTTAACAACTCTGACCAGTTAGGCGTGTCTTGACGTACAACTCGTAATTATCGCCATTCTTTAAAATCACATGGCTAGAGTCACCAAGCTGTTCATGTTTGCGTATCGTAATTCGATGCACGTTTAACGCCTTAGCCATAGCGGTCTTGTCATTGCCGAATTTAGGTAGCAACTCACGTATGCTGTAAGTTGCTTTTTGTGGCGCTGGGCTTGTTAATGGTTGTCCGAACATCACAACCCCGCTTTCTGTTCTTTGTGAGTGCGGAGAGCTTCGCGTAACATACCCTTAGCTATACGGTTAAACTCAAACTCAAAAGTGCCTTTAGCGCCCTCTAAGTCCTCTTCGCCAAGCGAGTGTAGGATTCTAAGTGAAAGCTCAACGTCTGAACATATATCATCAAGTACATTGATATACCCAACACCCATCACACTCTCACCCTCACGCAACCTATCAACCGCTTCAGCTAGTTCTTGTTCGTTTATCATTGTTCTTCTCCGTAGATTTCGAAATAATTCCCGTGGTTATCCATGTTTTCAGCTAAAGCTTCAATGTCTTTATCCAAAATACTGCCGTTTCTCACTACTGCCAGTCTAACTTCTTTGTCTCCCTTGGCTTCAATAGCTCTTGCTAGTCTGTATATCAATTCGCTTGCTTTCACTTTTCAATCTCCTTTAAAAACTAAGCTCACCTTAACACCGATGATGCGCTTAACAGATTAGACCAGTTAGTCTTTTACTACGTCGTAAAGGCTCATAACGTAACCAGGTAAAACATCTTCTTCAACGCAATAGCGCCAAGCCTCTGATTCACTCAGAGTCGGCTTGATTGGTCTTAGCTCTGCATTTGGCCATAGCTCATCTTCGTATGAGTTGTTTTTGTAAGCCACCCAAGATTGCTCACCAATAGTGTGAAGTATTCTGCATTCGTTACCATCGCTATCCACATGCGTCCACTTCTCGCCCTCTTGATCTTTTACATAAGCTTCGAATTGCTCGCGGGTGCAGACTAAATAACTATCTTGCCAGTTGTCGCTATAAGTTTCGCCCGAAGCGAAAAACATCTTTCCATCTTTGCCGCAGCGGATGTGTGTCCATTGTCCAGCCACAAATGTTTTGCCGTAATACTCAACCGCATCTGCAACGGTTTTCTTTGTTTCAAAGGCTTCCAGGTAGCGCTCACACTTGTCGCTCTGCCCGATGTAAGCGGCGAATTCTCTAACTGCCGCCTTTGCGTTATCATTCCAATCAATCATTTGTTTTGTTCTCCAATTTTACAAACTCATACCACGCGTTTTCGTACTCTCTTGACTTCCATGACTTAGTGAACGCTATCTTGGCTATTTCAATTAGTCGCTTATAATCCTCAAACAACTCCTCTCTCGTTGGCGCTGTTGCTTTGATTTCTTTAGTCATCAAATAAATCCCCCTGGCAACCGAATACTTCGCAGCTTTCACCTTGTTCTACTGCACAGCCTCGACGAACGCGCATTCCCTGAATCATGGTTTCAGCGCTAGAATCTTCAAAAAACTTTGCTACGCCGTCAAATGAAAGCTTGCCTCTATACATTGATTCCCCATGATTCCGCTTTTCGTTATTCGCGTGGGAAAGCATTTCATTGTACTCCTTTGCCATCTCTGGCTCTTGCTTTATTGCAACAGCAACTTTATTAATCCCTTTCTTAATGCAAAATACGCAGTTGCCTAACCATTCATCTAAATCTAAATCAAACGGCATTTCTCTCCACCAGCCTAAAATCTGCTCTTTTGACATTGGGCTGATTTCAGCTAAATAACGATAACCATCTTTTGGCTTAAGTCTTCGCGGCTCATCTAATCTTATACCAAGCCAAGACGTGTAATTACCTTTGCCGTACTTCTCATTGCAATACTTGTAGTATGGTGTGGTTTTCATCCTGTCCGTACAGAATGCGCCACCAGGGTTATATGGAACGCCATATTTTTTGACCATGTCGCACCAAACGGTCATATCCCAGCCAATAGAATCAATATCAGTTTCAACAGGTACGACACCGACGCCTTTCTCTTGGCTAACCTTTGCTTTTATACACTTTAAGTCAATACCAAAATGCTCGGCTACATTGCGAACAAACTCGTAAGTCTTTGGGTGCTCTGCACCTGTATCCATAAAAACATAATCAACATCCCACCCTTCGTTTTTTCTCTTTTGCTCCATCAGGTAAACCAAGTACGCCGATGTGCGACCTCCACTAAAACTAACTACATGCTTCATATCAATCTCCTATTGTTTGTTGGTTAACTAGACTTAACCAACTTCCCCTTAGTGCGAATGTAGACATTACCCTCACCATCCACATGCGCGTCGTTATCGAGCCACCGTCTAAGTTGGTACGGGTGAACATCGTAAGCCCTAGCAAATGATAGTTGGCTAGGGTATTCGGTTAGTAGGGTTTTTAGTGGAGTCATTATTCGTCATCCCTTATTGCTATGATTGCAGCCATTAACGCAGTTGACATATTAGCCGCGTTAATGCCGTTGTTATAAGCGCCCCATTTAGAGGCTCTACGAAGAAAAGCTTTAGCCACAGAATCGGCTACATGCTCAGTTTTTAGCTTATCGAAAACAGCCTTAAATACTTCCTCAGCAACTGCTCGCTTGGCTGCGTTATTGTCAAATTTAAAAGCGCCGTGAATGGTATCCGTTTCAAACCAGTCAGTAGGGAATATGGTTAGCGCCGCTTGTTTATAATCTTCCATAAAAAGAAAAGCGAACCTTAACGGCTCGCTACCTCCTGCGCCATTGCTGCACATGCAAGCTTGAAAGCAATTTCTTGTGTATGCGCGTCTTTGCCATCCGTGCCAGTAATTTTCATTGCAGCTTCAAGTGATTGTTTAGCTAGTGTATCCATGTTCATTTTCAATCTCCGGTGTTTTTTGTTCGTTGCCTCGTTGGTATGTGTATATAATAGCACTTCACGCTTTGTTGTCAACAAGTATATGTGTTTAATTACCTGGTAGTGCTACAATCAAAATTTCTTATCGTAACCATAAATTTCTTTAATGGGTAAGCATATTTTGTGTGCAAAGTAAAGCAAACTATTTGATTTATCTACCATATTTGAAATCATTAAACTGCATGTACTTGCCAACCCAATTAACACGCTTAGTACCAGTTGGCCCATGCCTGTTTTTGCAGAATATCAACTCAGCAATACCATGGTCAGGCGTACCCTCGTTATAAACTTCATCCCTGTAAAGCGTGATTATTGAATCTGCCTCTTGCTCTATCACACCGCAATCTTTTATATCTGCCGCTGACGGTCGTTTGTCTGGTCGTGATTCAACAGACCTATTTACCTGAGCTAATGCCACCACTGGGATATTCAACTCTTTACCCAACGATTTAAGCCTAATGGCAATATCAGCTATCTGGTCTATCTTGTTTAGATTCTTTTCGGGGTGCTTAATCTTTTGCAGGTAATCAACGAATATCGCATTAACGCCATTCTCGTGAACCCACTGCCTTGCTCTACGCTCTATGTCTGTAATACACATGTTAGGCGTATCATCTACCCAAAAATCACCGTGGTATAGCTTAGCGCTTGCACCTGTTAGCTTTGTCAATTCCTCATCACCCAGTTCACCGTTGCGCATTCTAGCGCCATTGATTGACCCATGGATTGATAACATCCGCATACCCATCTGTTCATGACCTTGCTCACCGGAGCATATACCAGCACGAATATCGGGATGCCTTGTGGCAATGTTAAGCATGAAAGCGGTTTTACCCATAGCTGGACGCGCACCAACGATAATTAAATCAGTGCGGTTTAAACCTCCCGTCACCTCGTCAAATTCATTGATACCTGTTCTCAGGCCAGTGCACCCGGTTTCAGACTCGCAAGCCTCTTGAACTTTTGCCAATGCTGAATCGATAACCTCAGCCGCTGAATGGTTGTAGTTTTTGGTAGATACGTTAAGGCTCATTAGTTGGCTAATAGCTTTATCAATCATATCCTGGTCGTTTGATTTTCTAATCTCTGACAATTCCGCAGCTATTCGACAAGCCTCACGTGAACGCCAATACTCTTTTACCTTCTCAGCGTATGTTTTACCGTTTGCCGCGCTTGGCGTTGCGTGTGCGTATTCAGCCAATTGAGTGAAGTAATCAACACCGCGCTTGGCAGATAGCCAATCAGACAGTGTTACTAGGTCAAAAGGTTTTCTTTCAGCGTGTAGCGCCTCCATTGCTTGAAATATCATGGCGCACTCAGACAGAAAGAAATTATCAGAAGTTACCTTGATTTCATTCATTAGGCCGTTATCAACCAGCACCGAGCCAATTAGGCTTTGTTCAGCGTTTACCGTGTTACGCTGTACTCTTTCAATATCACTTTTGTTCATTGTTCAAATCCCGTATCAAATCCGTTTTGTTTTGGCGTTGCGCTTGGCTGTTTGTTTTTGTCGTTTCTTTCCCATGTCCTTACGCTTGCTTTCCAGTCCTTCATTTTGCTTTTGTTTATCATCCATCCAATTGATTCGTAATAGTCTACAAATCTATCAGGGTCTATACGATTACCCCTTTCCAAACAATACTTTCTCACCTCGTCAACGGTTGGTTTTTTAAAGGGTTTGGATTTAGGTTTTTCGCCACCTATATCTGACTGGTTAATTGGCTGGTTCATTGACTGGTTCTGCATCCCGTTTTCGGGTACATCTATCAACCCGTTTTTGGGGTCGTCTATCTTCCCGTTTTTGGGATCATCCCAATTTCGGATTAATCCCAAATTTACCTGTAAAACTTTCACCCTCTGAGATGCGCCAACCCTCTTCCCGGTGTCAATTATTAGACCCATATCAATGAGTTTTTTTATGTTTGCCTGAGCGGTTTTTTTGTTTAGAGAAGTATCTTTGCAAACTCTCTCTATTGACGGGTAGCAACGATAACCGTCATTATCTGCTCTGTCGCATATCGCCATCAAAGTTAATTTAATCGTTGCTGGTTTTATTTGCGCTTTCCATAAAGCGTCTACGCAATCCCTACTCATGAGTAATGCCCTCTTGCTCGCAATATGAAAGAATGGCTTTAGCTATATTAGGAAGGTCGTTTTTAGCTAGGTATATTATCTGAAACTCTTCCTGTAACTCTTCGCAGTTTGAATCAATATACTTAAACTGAACATCCCCAAATTCATTGTCGGAAATTTTTATAAATGGCTGCTGCATAATAGATACACCTATATCGCTCGAACTTAATCGACTTATTTTAATTGGTGTGATTAATTGATAATCACGCTCGTATCTCGCTCAACTAGAAAGGATAGCGGCAGCCAAAATTCGGTAGGAAGTTTGAGCGTGTGGCGTTTCGAGGCAGGATGGCCGTCCTGTTTTATCCTCTAGCCGCATAATTTTATTATACCAGCGTTGTGCTGGTGGTCAATTAAAAGAAATGGCATCCGCCAGCAATTCGATATTTCTTTTGCTCATCTTCATTCAGGCTATTAAATTCACTAAATAAACCCCAAAAAACCCTGCCCGCCCGCTTTCTTGGCTCAAAATCTTTCTTGAGCGGCCAAGGCCCAAAATATTTATGGTACTCAAATAACCACCCTTTGTATTTATATACTGGGGTCGTGCATATAACGCCGCTAACACTCATTTCAAAATCTCCACTATCACACTAGTTTTCGTTTCATGTATCACATACCCACCATAAACCTTATTGCGTGATTTACCTCCGTATAACGGCATACCTTTAGGGTTGGCGTGTAGGTGTTCGTCGTATGCGTCCAGTGCTGCGTCGGTTATTTCGCATTTGAATGTGGTGTTTTTAGTATTCACGATAAGCCTCTCTACAATACTCCTTTGTATTAGGAACTTTTAGCAGTCCAAATGACTGAATCAAGTCTTTAATTGATTTGCAGTTTTCAATAAAAAGATTATTTTCTTTTATCTGCCTAGATAAATGCTCGTTCTGCTTTCTCTTTCTGTGCAGTAAGTTATTAAGCGCCTTCTCTTTTGATTCAAATGCGAACCTGCTCCTAGATTTATGAATTCTTTTAACTAAAATTTTTAATTTTTTTGCTTCCTGTAAAGTCAAACCCTTCCCCTTGTTTAAATTGCTAAAAATTCCGATTTCGACGATGTTAGCGCAAAACCAAAAGCACTTGGTTTCGTGAATGCAAACCCATGTTTCGCATCCCACATAAATCGAATCCGTCCCAGTGTTCAAATACATTCTATACAACTCTTTCATCATTTCACCTGTATCAATTCTTTTTCGTAAAGTTTCATTTGTGTTTCTTGTAGCGCTCTCATTTGGTCGTGCATATCAACCTTGCCGCTATCTAGCCATGAGTGACACCAATTGCAGCCATAAACACCGAATAAGTCGGGAGATTTAAAACCCATGCCGCGATAGTTGCTTTGTAGGTGGCAAAATACAACTGTCTCACCATCTTGACATTGTGGGTGTACTCGTAAGCTGCATGCTTCGTTTCTGGCGCTTTCGCGTATTTTTACCGACTTAATCACTAGCTTTTCTCCTTCATAACTGCATCCCAATATAAATCATCTGGCATTGGCAGTTGACAACCCATATCAATAGAAGCCCACGCGTAATACATATCAAGCAATGCCGCAAACTCTTTAACTGGTAAGTTTTTGGTGGACTTTCGAGCGATAATAAAATCACCGTCAGGTAGCTTCTTCGGCTCTTTTGGTAGCAAGCGGCCGATTACGAACTCGTGTATGGTTTCGGTGTCGTAAATCTCACCTTGGCTTTCGTGAATGTGTTTGGCTAGCTCACCATGAAGAAGCCATAACAAGCGGTTTTGCTTTACGCTGCGACTCATTTCGTTTGGCTTGAATGTGACTACCAGGTCTTTTTTCCATTGCCACGCTTCGCCAAGTTTAGCTTTGCATAGGTCCGGCCATTGCTTTGCATTGGATAGTGGTAAAACTAGGTTGATTTTTTCGCTCATTATTCACCCCTCTTAACAAATTCACTAACTGAAACCCCGTAAAACATAGCCATTTTTGACAAGTGCTTAGGGTTGTTTTCTTTTAGAAGTTTCCATAACCATGTTCTAGTTATACCTAAACTTTCCGCCAAATCTCTTTCGCTGGTCTCGCTCATTGCAGCACTGACCTTTACGCTCTTTGTTAAATTCATTTTGTTGATTCCTTCGTGGTTAAAAGTTAACATGTGCAAACTATAACGGTTAACATAGGTTTATACAACAATTCACTGGTCGGAGTTGTTAAGTGATAAAAATTCGCGTACCTTTTGCGTGCCAATTGAAAGGAGATTGAAGTGGAAAAACTTATAAACGAAGTAACAAGCTATTTGGCTAATGTTTTCAAAGACAACACGAGTGGCATTGATGAAGAGGTCGAGTTGCTTAATGGTATTCGTGAGTACCTCCATAAAGAAATTAGCCCATTTAAAAATGAGCCGGTTGATTTTGTTAAGTGGGTTAAAAATACAAAAGTAACTCACAACGATTACAACCCTAACAAGGTTGCACCGCCAGAAATGAAGTTACTTGAATTATCTATCGTAAACGACGGTTATACTCAGCCAATCGTTAGTTGGTCTAACCCTGAAAAAGATAAGATAGAAGTCATCGACGGCTTTCACCGTCACCGTGTAGGCAAGGAAAGCAAGGTTGTAAATCAGCGAGTGCAAAGCTATCTGCCTGTTGTAGACATTAGAACTGAGCAGTCAGGTAAAAGTGACCGTATGGCTTCGACCATTCGACACAACAGGGCGCGAGGTAAGCACCAGGTTGATGCAATGAGCTCAATTGTTATTGAGCTTAAGAATAGAAATTGGCGCAACGCTCGAATAGCTAAAGAGTTAGGTATGGATGAAGAGGAAGTGTTGAGACTTTGCCAGATTGCAGGTATGGAAACTTTATTCTCTGATAAAGATTTCAGTAGAGCGTGGGAAGCTGATGACGCAATTCAGGATGATTGGATTGATTTGACTGATGAGGTTGAAGACGATGTTATTGCTAGTTATAGAATACCTCACCAAGACGCGGAAGAAAGGATATTTCACACCTACGATAAATGGGAATGCGAAAAAGCCGGACTCTACAAGCAGTCGGTTGATGGTATGAAAGCGGATGAATGCAAAGAGGCGTATAGAGCATTCCTTGCTGATACCGATAGATTCAGAGCGGCAAGCGAGAAAGTTATCAGCGAATGGAAAAACTCTTGTGAGCATTACCTAACCAACTTTGCAATGAACCGCATAGCATGGATTGGTCAAGCGTCAATGTGCTATGAGACTGGCATTCCGTCGAAGTTTTGCAGCGGGTTCTCGTTACTAACTGACGAACAAAAAGAGGCCGCTAATCAGGTGGCGCTAGATACGCTTAATAAATGGCTTGTATCTCAGGGTAGGGAAGAGGTAACCATGGAGCAAGCACTTAACGCGTCATCACAAGTGGAGCTTTACTAATGAGCAGAAAAGTATATCAAAAAGAAAGCGTCTTATCTGCGGCTAAAAAGCGCATTTCAGAGTCATTCGACACGTTTGAGAGGCTTTACATAAGTTTCTCAGGCGGTAAAGATTCAACTGTAATGATGCACCTTGTTTGTCAGGAGGCAAGAAAAAGAAACAGGAAGGTTGGCGTTCTGATTATTGACTTAGAGGCGCAGTATTCAGAGACGATTCGCCACATGGAATCCATGGTTGAGGAATACAAGGACTGTATAGACCTGCACTGGTTTTGTGGTGAGTTGCTTTTGCGCAATGCGGTTTCAGATTACGAGCCTAAGTGGGTTTGTTGGGATGAAGAAAAAAAGGATTTGTGGGTTAGAGAAAAGCCAGAATTAGCCGCAGACTTATCTCAGTATGATTTTTACGTGCCTAAGATGGAGTTTGAGGAATTAATGGTTATCTTTGGACCGTGGTACGCACAAGGTAAAACATGTGGCGCATTTATCGGTATTCGCTCAGATGAAAGCTTGCATCGTTACCGCGCCATAGTTTCTCGTAAAGACGGGTTGATGATGAACAATCGCAAGTGGACTACTAAAATTGCCAGTAATGTTTTTAACGTGTACCCAATATACGACTGGAGGACCGAGGATATTTGGCTTTTCCATTCGCGTAATAAGGATTTATCGCACAATAAGGTTTACGACCTAATGACAAAGGCCGGTGTTAAGTTTAGTAACCAGCGCCTATGTCAGCCGTTTGGGGATGACCAAAAGAAAGGGCTATGGCTTTATCAGATTCTTGAACCTGATACATGGTACAAACTGCTCAACCGTGTTAGCGGCGTTAACTCTGGCGCTCTTTACTCACAGGAAACCGGCAACATAAACGGGAGCAATAGAATATCAAAGCCTGACGATTCTACGTGGCAGGAATACACAAACTTTCTCTTGCGCAGCCTACCAAAGCCAATGAGAGAGAATTACCGCGAGCGCTTTACTAAGTTTATGTCGCAGTGGAAAAAGAGAGGTTACAAGACAATACCTGACGCAGCCCCGCATGACTTGGAAGTAAAACAGTGGGCACCGTCATGGCGCAGAATGTGTCGATGCATTCTAAGAAATGACTTCTATTGCAAAGGTCTTGGTCAGACTCAGCCAAAATCTGAAGCTTACGGTAAATTTAAAGACATGCAAAAGATTCGCAAAATTAACGAGGGGGTTTTATGAGGTCAACAAATTACGCATACTCAGCAGCGTTCGAGTTCTTTTATAGGAAAGGGAAAGTTCCAGCTGAATGTCACAAGCTATCGAAAATAGCTATTGAGAAGTACAAGCAAGGCAAAAGCTTAGCTAAAGCAATGGCTGAACTGGTCTAATCTGTTATGCGTCGATAATGGCGCATAATGCCTTACCGATTAAAGGAGATTGAAAGATGATCAAGCCGATTGATTTCTGGACTAAGGTCGAAAAGACCAACCCGAAATACACAAAAAACGCCAACGTATCAGGCCAGCAACGAACGGCTGTTGATGCGCAATATAAAAAGAAAATGATTACTGAGCAATTTGGTATGTATGGATTGGGTTGGGGTGTAAAGCCTGAATCTGAAAAATACGAACGATGCCACTTTGAGAATCAGACTTGTATATTAACTTATACGGCAACGGCTTTTTATAAGTGGGAAGGTGAGGTTGCAGAATTCCCAATCGCCGCACAAATAAAAGAGTCGTACGTAACTAAAAACGGCTCTGGATATTTAAAGATAGATGATGAGGCAGTTAAAAAGGTTCGCACCGATGCGCTGACAAAGGGGTTTACTGACCTTGGCTTTTGCGCTGATATCCACATGGGAATGTTTGACGACCAAGACTATGTTCACGGCGCTCAAATGGCTGCATACGCTAAAGAGCAAGAGGAAAAAGAAGAGGCTGCCAAGAAGTCATACGAAGAAATTAAAGCTTGGTTAGCTAACGAGCTTAAATCGGCAGAAACAGTTAGCAGTAACGAAGCGTATAACCGCGCCATTGACAGGCTAAAACAGAAAGTAGAAACGAAGTGCAAAGTGGCTGGATTGGCTAGCCGTGGATTTACCGATAAACTTGAAAACTCTAAACGGGAGATTGTGAAATGAGTAACATTGTAATTTTTAAAGACATGACGACTGAGGAAAAGCTTTATCAGATTGAAGAGCAATCAAAGCAATTCGACGGCTTGGTTGTAGATATGAATAAGCCAGCGGAGCGAAAAAAGGTTAAGGAAAGCGCCGCCGTAATCAATGATATTCTGAATAAGTTAGACCGCGCTCGTATCGACCGCAAAAAGGAATACACGCAAAAGGTTGAGGATGAAGCGAAGTTTATCCGTGAGCGCCTTGAAGCAGCTAACGCGCCTTTAACGCAACTAATTGATGCTCACAAAGAGCAAGAGCGATTAAAGCGCGAAGCTGAAAAGGCTCGCCAAGAAGAAATCGACAACGCGTTTGCTCGCATGAATGACATGGCAATGGAGGCTATTGGTCAAACGTCAACCGTTATCGAATCAATCATTGATGAGCTAGCGGATTATGATTTTAACCCTGATACATTCCAAGAGCGCACAGAAGATGCTGTCAAAAAACACGCGGAGCTTATGCAGCGCCTTGATATGATGAAACAGCAAGCCGTAGCACAAGAAGAGTTAGAAGCTCGCGCCGCAGAAATAGAGCGCAAAGAGCGTGAGCAGGCAGAAAAGGAAGAGGCTGAACGTTTACGTATTGAGCGTGAGAAAATAGCGCAGGAAGCCGCAGAGAAAGCCAGAATCGAAGCAGAAGAACGCCACCAGCGAGAAATGCAAGAGGCTGAACAGCGCCGTATTCGCGAAGCAGAAGAATCCAAGCAAAGAGAAATTGAAGCGGAGCAGCGCGCAAAGGCGCAAGCAGAGGCCGCAGCGCAAGCAGAGCGTGAGCGTATCGAAGCTGAGCGATTGGCTAAAGAAGAAGAAGAGCGCAAGCGCGAAGCAGACCGAAAGCACAAAGGTAAAATTCATTCCGAAATAGTAAAAAATCTTACTAATGCAGGATTGAGTGAGTCTGATGCGAAAAAGGCAGTTGAGTTAATCGCTAAAGGGAAAGCTGGTAACGTGAGAATTTACTATTGAGTTTTCGCAGAGCAGCAAAGAAAGATGCTAATCACGTAGAGGTGGTTAGCCTTTTCCGAAAACTTGGTTGGTATGTCCTCGATGTTGGTCAGTTAAAGAATTGTTGTGATTTAATTGTCGCTAAGGATGGGGTTGCCGTTGCGGTGGAAATAAAACATGGTGAAAAGCCACCAAGTGATCGTAAGCTATCAGAGGGCGAGGAAAAGTTTAAAAACGAATGGCTAGGTGTATGGCGCTTAGTTGAGAATGATGATGATGTTTTGAAATTGAATGAGGAAATAAAAACATGGCAAAACGATTAGTAGCAAAAGTTGGCGAGTACCAAAAAGACGGTCAAGCAAAAGGCGAGTACGTAAAAATTGGTGTGATACTGGAAAATCAAAAAGGTGAATACATGCTCATTGACCCGTCTGTCAGTCTATCAGGTGTGCTAGCTAAGCAAAACACAATGGCGGCTAATTCAGGTCAGCCTATGCGCGACAACGTAATGGCAAGTATTTTTACTGACCAAAATCAGCATGGCAGCTATCAGCAAAGCAATCATCAGCAAAGTAATCGCCAGCAATATAATCAGCAGCAAGGAAATTACAATCAAGGCAACAACCAGCAGCGCAGCAATCCACCTGCAAATAGCTACCAGCAGAACGGCGAGCCAGATTTCTCGTTTGATGACGACTAGCTTCGGCTAGTTAACATATAGAGAATAATTGACATACCGTTTTAAGTTAAAGCAACCAGGGCGCACCACGCGCCCAAGTGAGGGAATATGAAAACTGAAATAAACAACGCAGTAATGAAGTGTCACGAAGCAGCCACAAAATCAGGTTGGTGGGATGGTGTAGATATTAACAACCCATTCGTATTTGCCACTAAACTTGCGCTAATACATTCAGAGGTTAGTGAGGCTATGGAGGGTAATCGCAAAAACCTTATGGATGATAAATTGCCGCATAGGAAAATGGATGAGGTTGAATTAGCCGACACCGTTATCAGAATATTCGACTTAGCAGGTGCAGCGGGAATGGATTTAGGTGGCGCGATAGTTGAGAAGATGGCTTATAACGCCAATCGAGCAGACCATAAACCAGAGAATCGCGCAAAGGTAAATGGGAAGAAATACTAATGAAATACGAACTAACACGCGAGCAACTAGAAGAAATGGTACAGTGCATCGTGGTTAATCACCTGGACGTAGACGAGGCAATGGAATACGCCTTGTCAGTTTGTGGTGCTTTCACCTGTGACGATGCGGATGTTATCTGGCCAGAAAAATCAGGCGATAACATGGAGTTTACGCATTTGACGGGTGAAGCGGTTAAAGCGGGAGTCGTGAAGAGCAAATTGAAATGCGTATCATGTATGCGAAAGTCTGGATTCGTATATCCGCATTATTCCACTGCTACTATGCAGTTTTGCTTTAAGTGCAATTGTAACACGCCTCACATTCATGAGTTTAAGTTTAATAACCCCTAACTGGTCTAATCTGTTAAACCCACATTATGTTGTATTGTGTGGGTGTTGATTGATTGAAACGGAGATTGAGAATGAAAATTTATTACGGTTTTTTCGAAGCTACATGGTTTAACAAGTATGGCAAACATGTTCGAGTAGAGGCATCAAGCAAAGCTGAGGCGCGCAAAAAGATGATGGCTATGGATTGCGCCCAAGGCAATCTAATGTTTATTACTGAGGCTTAGTGATGAACCAAAAACCAACCCGCATAAAGCAGTTGCGCAAGGAGATTGAAAGTGGCAATAAGTAACGTAGTCGAATCGGTGTCTTGGAATGACCTTGAGCAATTGCGCCCAATGGATACAATAATATTCAAAGACCCGCTATCAATCAACCTTATAACGGAGTACGCAGAAGCAAACAAAGATTGGATTAGTGCAGTTTGCACGAAAGTCGGTCTTTACGATTACTGCGTTTACTTTAAGGAAATAAAAAACAAAGGCAAGTGGTGGCATAATCCTAGAGCTTTATCGCCTGAGTTTATGGAAGAGCAATTGTTTAGAATGCGTGATAGCAACATAGTTACAGCTAGTCAGCTTAGGGAAAAGGTTATGCAGTCTTTTGCTGCTAGTATGCCTGAGAAGCTATCACCGATTTATGAACATAAGCTAGATTAATTTAACGAGCAGCCGCGCAGTAGCTCACAAGGAGTGACACATGAGAAGCACAGACATTAACAGATTGGCGCAACTCAAAGCTGTACTGATTGCGGTTGCTACAATAGCGATACTGATGTATTGCGGGTATTAGGAGAAGATTGTGAGTTTTTCAGATAAGTTCCCAACTCCTTACGGAGTTAAGTTTGAAGGCGGTTCCTTTATTGCCGAATTTCCAGAAACAGCTAGGGATGCAGGCATTTATAACAAGATGCTAGATGCATGGTTGGCATGTGCAAAAGAGAAGCAAGATGAAATCATGTATAGAATAACAACGCAGCAAGAGCTTGAAAAGAAAATAAACGAGCTTATTTTACAGAGAAGCTCATTGCATGAGCATATCGAAAACTTAAAAAGATTAAGTCAAGATTATTGCGTATGCGGCTCAACCATGGATAGCCACTATAGTGAAAACCACGCGCCTATCAGTGAATTTGAAAATTATTTACAGAGGAACGAACTATGAATATTCACATCATTAAAAAAGACAAGGAAGGATACGAAAGAGCAATATCTAAACTTGAAAAGCAGTTCCAGCTTGCAAGCGAGGATAACGATTATCTTCAAGACTGCATTGAAGATTTAAATGAGCAGTTACGAATTAAAGAGGGAATCATCTGTAATCTTGAAATTGCTTTGACTAAGTCAACTGACCAGAACGACTTACTTCTTGATGAATTTATTCGGGTCAAGCTGTTAACAGATAATACTGAGATACACGCTTTGTGCGAGAGGGCTCACGTTCGAATGCGTCAAAATGTTTCTGTTATCGATAGGAATGAAAGATTAAAAGAAGAAGTAAAAAAGCTTAGTGCGGACATGATCAAAATGATAGACATTGCCCAAGATGCTTTAAATATGGCAGGTAAAACCAGTCACGGTGGAACCATTTATGTCGGTGAGGATCCGAATTTTGCAAAGCAGTCATTGCAGAAGAGCCTTGATAAATTTAAAAGCGTTTATGGTGATTATGAATAATGGCAAAGCTTGAGTATAAAATAACGCTAGATGAAATTGTTCAGGGATTAATAAGCAAAAGAGACATGGATCCTATTATTGAGGAGATAGAGTCAAAAGCTGTTGAAAGGTTTATTAACAATGCCATGCACGCACCATCGTCGCCTTTAACGCAAAAAAAGCAGGCATGAATTTTTAGTTTCACAACCGCTCGGCATTGCAATAATGCATAAACTAGCTTTCAACATGGTCGGGTCGGGCTGTTTCTTTTTACACTGGTTGCGGATTTCTTTTAACCTTAGTGATTGACGCGCAACGCTGTTATATCGGGTGTCTACTGCATTTGACGATGTATCGAGTAACAGCTTAACCGCAACCAGTTTTTTATTTTGGAGATTGATATGAGTGAAGTGAAGTTTACAAAAGGTGAGTGGAAGGTTGAGCGCTTTGTTAATAATAAAGGTTTTGAGATTTCATTTAACGACGATGGCGAGGTTGTCGCGGATTACGTATATGAAGAAGCTGACGCCCACCTAATAGCCTCAGCGCCTGATATGTACCAGGTTATAGAAGATTTTAGACGGACTTTTTTAAACCTGCTTGAGTTTGATTTGGTTCCGATTAACCATGAAAAAACTGTTCAAGAAAAAATTATTGTCTGCAACAAATTACTAGCCAAAGCTCGAGGAGAATAGCATGCCATCAATAGTAACACGCTTCAGATTTGGCGATAGATTGCAGGATATTGCCAACGACTTAGACATAACCGTTAAACAAGTAATCGCGGTTTTGCGTGAGAATAGTAAACAATGGGATGTGGTTAATGATTAAGCGAGATTATAGCGTCTCAGTTATTAAAGCTAATGAAGGCGGTGGCGCTCAATATAGACATTTCTCAATGACAACCAAGTCAATATTCAAAAAGAGCATCAAAGAGATATACAGCAATATTTACGAATTTTTGGATAACGATAAAGATTATGTAATTATCTCTCTATCAAAACTTTAGCCCCGCAAATAGCGGGGTTATTTTTTACCACTACTAAATTTAGCCATAGCAGACTTTGCAACGTCACCCATGTATGGGGCTGCAAAATAGAACCCTAGAATCATCATTACAGCAGGGTTTAGGTCTTTAGCGTAACCAAATATCATATCGCTTGATTTAATCCATCTATCAGGCTCTGAAACCCACACAGAAACAACGCTACCAATAGAGGCGATAACATACATTCCAAGCCATGTTAGCGTAATAGATAGTGATATAAGCCGCCTAGCAAGGTTTTGACCGCTTGTCGCTGCCATCCATTGGACAACCATTTGTCTAGCTTCTGACCTATCAGCTTTTGCATCGTCTGCCTTTTCTTCATCAGAGTAGTAAAGTTTATCCAAACCAGCAGATACGGTGTCGATTGTTTTTTCTATGGCGGTATCAGTGCCAAATAGCTTGCCCCAGAAGCTCATCACTTAACCCTCTCAAAATGTGGCATATCAATAAAACTCTTGAAGTGACCACCCCACCTCAAATTTGCATCAAGCCTAATCGCC
>TARA_R100000664_G_C2760158_1_pt1 | contig 24553 bp, 23 predicted proteins | sample TARA_R100000664 | Tara Oceans TARA_R100000664 (sample SAMEA2622705) | marine metagenome | biome: marine biome (ENVO:00000447); feature: deep chlorophyll maximum layer (ENVO:xxxxxxxx); material: "saline water (ENVO:00002010), including plankton (ENVO:xxxxxxxx)" | depth 115 m | reverse complement strand
GAGCCTGTAAGATTATCTTCCTCTCTTATTCTAACTCTATTTGGAAGAGAAACTATTCCTGATTTTCTCTCATATCTTCCCCTAGTTGAAGAATAAAGCGCATTAATTGAGTCCGGAACAAGCTCTTTTCCCCACACGCAAAACTCTGAAAGATCTCCTGTATAAAATGCCGATGAACCATTTAGAGCACCAATATATAGAGTTTGTGTTCCGTCGGTATCCATTCCCACGTATCCAGCATTTGAAGCTTCAGTTACCCTATTAACACCTTCTTCTCCGTTGATATAAATTTTCATATTCTGGTATGTTAAATTTGGAGTAGAAGTGTTAGGTAAAAATGTAAATGTGAGATGTATCCACGGTGCTGGTGTCTGATTCTTGCCCCATGGGTCAAATTTTGTCTGTACACTTATTCCCTGTCCTATGGATCCACCTGCATTTGCATCGTATGAGAGAAATGTTATCTTTGCATACTTTGGTCTAGAAACTAGGGGATCGTGGGATATTGTTTCAATAGATGCAAACATTGCCTGATCTGTACTTGAAACTGATCGCATAGAAAAAAGAGTCACGGCAGAGCTTGTTCTAAGCCTTACCCACATTGAAATTGTAAAGGGCTTATTTGATATTGAGGTGGGTGGGCTTGCTCCAAAGTTTAAAAGTGCACTTGGTCCAGCAGTTGCATATTGGCTTACTCCACCGTTGTTTATATAGTATGGAAGCTTTGATCTCGCAACCTTTTCATTGGGTATAAAGTTATCATAAAAAAGCGTAGGTGCAGCTGCATAAGCAGTAGATATACTGTTTCCGCTTTCATCAGCTATTGAACTTCTAAATCTTGTCCAAAGCCTAAGAGATTCTGCTGTTGGTTGATCATAATTTCCCCCAATATTGATAAACGGGTATCTTAAGTTATATCCCGATGTAAGACTTCCACTTGGTGATAAAATAGGCATTATCTTAATAGACCTCCAAATGCAAGGGTGTTAACTTCACATACATTTCTAATTCCTGTCTCTCCTAGTGATACAGATCTGCCTGGTTCAAAATTAAAAATAGTAGAAGACCCCTTAGACATTATTCCCACTCCCGGAAAATCGTTAAAAAGAGACTCTTTTTGAGACATTAAGCTATTCTTTTTCTGCTGTGAAAATGAATCATCGTATGGAATATCTCTGGAGAGACCAAAATCACCAATTCCCATTTTAGAAATTATAACCTTTCCAGCTTTCATTGATGTTTCTTGAGAATCTATAAAAGGAACCTCTAGACCCTCAGCACCTCCATCTATTGCCCTAAATGTATCATATGATATTGCATAGTCCTGAAGAGAAGATCTGACAGTATGAGCAACGAACGGTGAGTCTATGCTGGCACCGGCAAGGGTTCCTCGGAGCGAGAGGGGCTCTATTATTCCATTCATATTTCCCGGATCGAGCCAATTTGGACTTAGCATAATATTTGGGTAAGCTGTTATACCGGCATCTTGTAGAAAACTTACAGGATCATTTAGAGTTGCAATATCATTATAGGGAGCAATTACAATCTCATTATCCGAATCATTAAACAGTTCAACATTCCCATAAGTTGTTTTCTCCAGTTCATGATTTATCTTTGCATTTTGTCTTGCTGGAAACCCACAAGAGCTAATAAGGGGCGTAAGCTTTTTAAATGCATCTGCGCTTGTTCTTACACTAATACCCTGTTTATACGGATCTATATTTCCTGCAGCAAGTGTTCCTGTAATTACTGTGACAGTGTCAACTGAATAGTTTAAATCTATCTCGGGTCTATCTATAAATGGTTGAATTGGCATATCTTAACCTCAAAACTTCTTTAAATTTGCAACATATTGAGAAAGTAAAATATCACCTCTATCAAATGATCTCTCAACAGAAAGAAGATATATATCGTCAAATAAATATCTAAATTTATTTCTTTCTAGCGGGTGTGATTCATAAATAAAATCTACACCTAGAAATTTTGTCTTTCTGGGAATGAGCTGTTCAATAATTTCTCCAAGTGAATTGTTAAACCATTTAAACATCTTAAAATAGCTTTGAAACTCTGGCTTTCCAAACAATCTTCTAAAGTATACCTTTCGTGCCTGATCGATATCTGGGTATATTTCTTCAAATAGCAGGCTTGGCTTGCCCATTGCATTGTCAAAAAATTCAAGAGATGAAAAAAGTGTCATCATGTCTTCCTCCATGGCTTTTACAGCAGAAAACTCAACTGCAAACCTTGTATCGTCATCAGGAGATTCGCTTGGCATTACTTCGTATACTGGAGATGGAAGTGCATAATCACTAGATTCTAAGAGATTATTTCTCTGATAGCTTCTCACTCTTATTTTTTGATCTGTTTGCGATAAATCAAAACGAGGAGGTAGCTGTGAATAAAACATTGTTTCGTCTTTTATAACCTTTGCAGACGGTTCCATTCCGTATCCTATTGAATCACTTAAAACTTGGGTAAAGTTTGTCAGACTAATAGTTCCTGCAAGTGATGCAGTGACTACTGGTTGCCTCAGCTGTGTATCAAGCCTTATTCTCTGAAAAGAGCCCGTATCCATACTTACAAAATCATATGAAACATTAGGGTTTGGGCTTCCTATGGATTCCGGGTTTAAAATATGATCAACTATCGTTTCTTTTTCAATTCCTTTTGACCAAAATCTAATTTTTCCTACCTGACCTGAAAAATTTGTCGAAGTGGCCATAACCCTGTCACCAGAACTAAATCCAGATACTGAGTCTAATCCTGTATCACTTAAGAATCTATTTGAATATGTTCCCAGACTTTGTGATCCACAAACTAAAAATGCTCCACTTACATTATAACTTGTAGATATATTTTCAAAAGCAGAAACTTTATCTTGATCTTTAAAAAATCCTCTTTTAATATATAAATTTTCAACTTTTCCATTGACAGGCTTACCGCATGCAAGAAAATAAGAAGACGACATTGCTTTTGATAACTTTGGAGCCAAAAAGCTTTCAGATTGAGAAGTTACAACATCATCGCTTCTAAATCTTCCAAAAGAGACATACCATGGATCACCGTCAAATATGTCAGCACCAGTTAGTACTAGCTTTATACCGGGCTGAAGAGCGTTTACAGAAGATCTTACGTATAAGTTTAATGTCGGTGTGGAAGATGATACCGCAACACAATTTGCTATCACTGCACCTTTTGCAACAGTAGATCCTGTTATTTGAATCCTCATTAAGCTTTGAGTTAAAATTTGATTATATTTTGCCTTAGACGGTTCAAGAAATCTATAATAAGACTCAACTGTAAAAGAGCCAGATGTCTGCAATCCATCATCTTTATTGTTTGAAAATCCATTTCTCAGCGTGGGAGTCTTTCCAATAAACGATCCCTGAATAGGAGGATATCCAGGTTCATTTCTTGTTCCGCTTAAGTATGGTGATAGAATTCTTGGAATATTAGATGAAAAACCGTTATAGTCTAGTGAGGAGGGTGAAGTATTTATAGATCCTGAAAAGTCTACTAGCGGAAGATTTTTTGTCCTTCGCTGCCTAAGGTCCTTTAGTGACTTTTTAGTTGGTCCACCAAATTCTCTTATGTTCATTAAATCATCTGGGTTTATTCCAAACGATCTAATTGTCGACTTTACACTTTCTATTGTTCCTTTAGATTTTCTTAAATGCGGTATATTAATTAAAAATCTTTTCCATAAAGATGTCTGTAAGTCTCTCAGTGATCTAGTAGAGTACCCATAGACATCTCCTAGATCTTCACCTTCTATAAATTCCCATATGTTAGAGTTTGAAAACAGTGCAGGAAGCTCTATCCCGTAGTATTTTGCCAAATGCGGAATAAGCTGGTTAGGGATTGTATCTTCATCTTCGTAATCAATATGTAAAAAATTGCTTATTGAATCAATTACTATCTTCAGCTCATCGAAATATTTTGCATAAACAAGTAGAAATGCTGTTAAAAACTGTGCAGATCCTAGCTCTGCAGACCCAGGTATAGAGTCTCCCTTTATGCTGTCAAAAATTTCACCTTGCTCTTGCTGGAAACCTTGTTGTAGCTGACCTTCTTGAAAATAGTGAGGAGGAATGAGTCTGGTAATCATATTTGGATTAACCATGTCATATCTAGAACCTGATAATAAAAGTCTATCGTTTAGTCTTTTTACAAGATAGTTATCAGGAAATATTACTGGATTTAGATTTAGTTTTTCGTACTTGATAGGATTTTCAAGTGATCCCGTAAGCCTAAGGGGAATTTTAAAGTTAGTAATTGTTGAATGATTGCTGTTTCCAGATGAATCTAGTACAACATTATTTTTTGAATAGGATCCAGTTGCTTCGTTAAGTCTAAAATATAGTTTTAAATTATCCGATGCATATATCCCCTTTTTTCCCTTTTGTATTTGTTCTTCTTTGGTCCTAATATTATGAAAAAACCTTATCTCATCAATTGCACCAGATAGTGTTTGCATAGGAACGAAGCTTGATGCTCCATCAGGCATTATTCTAGGATATACTGAAAATGAAGACCCTGTTCCAATATGCAGAGGTTGCTTTCCGAAAGAAAGTGAGTCAAACTTTGCGCTTGTTGAAGAGGTAAATAAAAGATTTGTATTTTTATAAATTTTTAATTTATTATCCTCTTCTCTATCATAAACATTTACAAAATGATTAAACTTCCCTTTTTCTATTGCACCAGATACGAAAAGAAATAGAGATCCTGAGGTGACACTAAATACCATGTTACATTCATCTGGAGATGCAGAAGAGCTTAGTGCTATAGTAATTGAAGATGTATTGCTTTCTCTTTTTTGAAATATAATCTGTGTATCATTTTGCTGTTTTGGTATAAAAAGATGATATTCAAAAGAAAAGGGATTTGTTCCTACATCGAGTATATTTTTTCCATCCCTGTGTTTTGAAAATTCAGGAAACTGATAGCCTCTTGAATCAAATACCCTTATCCAGTTCCCGTCTGTGGATGGAGCTGGTCCTGTTGCTCCGGAGAGATATATAAATCCTCTATGCTTTGGGAAAGAATTAAATATGTAGTTTTCATAGCCAGTAATACTATCAAAAAAAGCCTCGGTCTCTTTTCTAGTGCCGTCAAATGGATACTTATTTATAATTGTATCAAATGCTACGTTTATCTTTCCCTGAGCAGAGTCAAAAAAGCAATGATTTTCAAACTTAGAATAATCTACCGGGATCTGTTGCGTAGACTTTATTCCCGATCCAATTGGGTTATACCGAAAAGAAGAAGTTGATCTTTGATTTGTATCTTCAATTGTTTTTAATTTAGATAGTCTTTTACCAGTTGAGGGTAAATACCTTTTCTTTTCACCATAAAACAGGGAAGGTCTTTTTGATTTACTCTTTGCCATAACTAACTCTCTAATCTAAACTTTGTTGCAACATCGTTAAAAAGAAGATCTTCTCCTGTGTCTGAAATTAGGAAATCTATAGTATAAAGTCTACCTGGCTCTAGCGAGTCCATATAAAAATCAAAGTACATACCATCGCTATCTGTAGAGCAAAGTGTAGAGAGATTAGTAGTATCAAAAGGTATAACTGTTTCAGACGATATTGCATCTCTTATTCTATAGTACATTTTTGTAAATACCAGGCTTGGTGAATACATGGGAAGCTTTTTAGCAATAACATCCCTGTCTATATCTTCTACAAAAACTCTAAACCTTACCTTATCATTAGATCTATAGCTAGGTTGCATATTAGTTACATGAACTAGTAATCTTTTTGGATCATTGTCAAAAGATGTTATATCTGGCTTTTTTATAACCAGAGATGAAGTGAGATAAGAATACGACTCATCCATTGATGTCCATATTGCTTTAAAGCTAGCGCTATTTGCCTTTCTTACGTGTGAAAAAAGAGTTGAGTTTTCAAACTCACTAAGTGCGAAAGATGCAGAATAGACGCCTGTAATAAAATTCTGACCCACCCTATATTGAGATCCGGTTATCCATTTCTGAAATAATGTCCCGCTAGCATATGATCCAGACTTAAGGTTTACTAATAGACAATTTAATCCTTCTATCGTTGTATATGTTACATTCCCATTTGAATCAACAGATCCTGATAAAAGATTTCTCCTTATACTTCTAGATCCATTATTGAGAAATATGCTTCCGCTTATGTTAAAAAAGAAGCTTCTATGATGATCTTGAAGTGTATCGTTATATTGAATAATTAATGAGGGTTTTTTTAGATAATTTGAAGATTGCAGAGATGCAAACCTCTTGACAAACCTTGTTACATCGTCTGTTTCTTCAGATCCAGTAAACGATACTCTAAACCCACAATCAGGTATTAAGTTTTTAAGAGTGCCTGATATAATATTAGTTACATCTACTCTTAGATCTTCTTCTCCGTTAGTAAATACCTGCTCTTTATAAAGGTAGACTAGTCCGTTTCCGTCATTTAAATTTCCACTAGATATTATATCAATATTGTCCGACCCGAGAAGACCCTGTTTTTGTGCACCGGTTACAAACCACACATCCGGTGTTCCACTAGATACAGATGCTGTTACAAAGTTACAAGAATCTAAATCTGTAAAGTTTACAATATTCCTACCAATTCCCTCATCAAAAGATTTTGAAAGTGGAAAAACTATTACTTTAAAGTTACTGGGTGTTGTCTGACCTCCATATACATCGGAAAGCTTTAAAGTTGCTTTAAACTGGCTGGAGTTTATATCTAGGAATGAAGAAGTTAGTTTCCTCAATGGATTTAAATCAAATTTAACTAAAATTCTAGATAGTTCATAGTTTTTATTTGTAATTGGGCTTCCGCCTGTAAATGTAACTGATGTAACTTCTTCACTATTTGAATTTCTTATCAGGCTATCACTTAAAGTTGTACCGCTTATTACAGTATTTCCTGCTGATCCTGCTGTTTTTTGTCTAAAAATAACAATTCCAGATCCTGAAGCTGAAGAGGCAGTCATGTCAATTTTAGTTGTATCTCCGGCTCTAATTGCATCAAATGCTGCTACAATATTATCTGCAATAGTTGTTGCTGCAACACCCCCGCCTGATGCAAATGTACCTGCACCCTCTGTGGTCCTTGCGTTAGAAGCTCCACCTGATAGAGTTACAGTCTTTCCAGAACTATCAATAAGAATTAATGTTTTACCAGAATAAGATGCACCACCTGCAGAAAAAACAACAATGGATGTAGATGCATTTGAAGGAATTGGCTGGAGTGTGTTTTCATTATAAAGTTTAAATAGATCCAGCGTGGATGCAAGACCAACATTTGCATCTGTTGCTCTAAACTTATTATTTATTATTTTATTTGTGATATATGCATCTTTGCTTGCAGTTAAAATTCTATACATTTTATCACCTTACACTTCCGACGATATCGTCATTTGGATATTTTAACTCAAATATTGCTCCTGCTGGACACATAATCATTCCTTTTTGGGTATTTGAATTAACTGAAAAAGATATATCGCTATACACATTTCCATTTACAATTCCAGACTTATTTTTGAATACAAGGGAAATAAGAGATACTACGTCTTCAGTATTTAATATAATATTTGCTATATCTGATATCATAACTGGCTGATCTATTTGAAAATTTTCAACTGCAAAATAGCTTGAAAGTGATGAATTTACAGTCTGCATGACTGTTTCAGGATTTGCATTTCCAGATACTGCTATTCCATATTCCAAACCTATATTTATAACTTGACAATCAACTATATCAATTGCATCAGATATTAGCCTTGATTGATTGAGAAAGACACGAAGATTTTCTTTTAGAGTATCTGGCGATACTATTAGTGCACCTAAAGAATCTCTGCTTATAATAGAAATTACAGACGCAAGAGGGTTATTAGGATTTGATCTCACTCCTACCCTAAAAACTCTTCCAAATTTATTGGGCATCGTATATACTCTTGCTATAAGATCTTGCTTTGTGACAATTCTATCCTGTGAATTCCTATTAGCTATGGCTATGGCTCTTAGCTCGTCTAGTGTAGGTGCACTCTCTCCTCCAGCTGCGGGTAAAGGATTATTAACTTCAAGAGACGATCTTATAGCAGATATATCTCCGCTTGTCACTGAAGTTCCAAATTTTGTAACAAGAGAGTAGACGTTTCTTATGGCACCTTCTGATACGTTGTGACTTACACCTCCTCCGGCTCTGTACATAATCTTGAGTGTTGTATTTTGCGGAGATATTCCCAGAGTAGTTGTTGACATTAACCTATTGGGATCTATTGTAAAGCTGGATAGTGTTTTTCTTTCACCGTAGAGAGGGAGAGATAGGCTCGAGGGATCAGGCATCATGTCATCTGAAGTAGATTCTGCACTTCCACCACCAAACCTTAGTGCTGTTTTTTTAGTGATATTTGATGTTGATGATATAAACCTTCTTGGTGCAGGAATAAGTTCTAGGTTTTCAGGAACAAGATCTTGATCCCCGTGAATGTTTATAACTCTTTTAAAAACAGTGTCTTGCGTAAGAGATTGAACTTCATAATATTCATTTCCCTCTGAATCAATTACGGATATAACTTCCGATACGTTTGCCGTACCAAGCGTTACTGTTCTAAATTGTTTGAACTTATTGGGAATTGAAAAATTTTCTATGTAAGTAGAAGCTGATACACATGTTCCAGATCTTTTTACTGAAAAGCTCGTAGGATTTCCTAGAGAGTCTGACTTCATAGTCGCATAAGATGCTACAAGTGTTCCATCTGAAGATATTTCTGCCATGTTAATATCCTCTACGAGTGTAAACTTTATTCCTGCTCCAGATGAAACTATTGTTCCAGTCTTTATCATAGGGCACTTTGTTTTATCAGGGACATATTGATCGCCCGATAGAACTGCTGGTATTTCTATATAAAAATCTACACTTGCAACAGACGGAGATGCACCTGTTATTTTAACTCCGGCATTGCGTATAAGCCTTTCAACATTATTTGTTTCAACTGCCTCTGTGAGATCTAACTCTTGAAATTGATGGTCTATATAATAGGACATTACGTCACCGACATATGCAGAAAGCTCTATTAGCATACCTGCTAAACCATTTTGACTAAAGTCAGAAATCTTGTCAGAAAAGAAAGTTGATGCATAGCTCGTAAGTGATGCTCTAAATGAATCAAAATCTCTATTTAAATAAGATCTCTGAGACTCTCTTATAGATTTTAGTGTATTTTTTTTATTATTAGGCATATTTTGAATTTCTCATGTTTTAAATCTATGTCAGGTAAAATGAAATATTTAATATTTTTCCCATATACCCTAGTTTAGGTATATTGTATCTTATTTTCATATCCACTCTTAGAAGTCCAGGATCACTATCTTCAATAAAATTTGCAGTAAATGTATCAAGCTCAACAGCTGGAAGGCTATTAGAAACTGCATCTTGAATTCTCTCCATTGCAACTGACTCAAAGTCTTCTGTATTTGAGTACTCTGTGCACAATGGCCTAAGATTAGCACCGTACTTTGGATTTCCTATTCTTTCCCCATGGTTTGTCATAACTAGATCTCTTAGATTATTTGATATCTGCTCAACCGGATCATAAATAAGTAGAAAAAGACCATCGTCTTCACTGCCTAAAGAAACAGGTGTTTTAAATCCAATAGGGGGTGAAGAAATAGATTCACTAAGCCTGGGATCATTGCTAGCTACTACACCTGAGCTTTTCCACTTGTATTCATAATCTAATATTTCTGCCATTGCAAATCCTATACCTAATAATTATATCATATTTAAAATTTGAAACACACACATGGTGAATTATTTATACTTTGCAAAAACTAAAAGACAGTCTCCCCCTATTTATCATTTTTACCAAATGAAACGTAACCCTTAAGAAGGTCATCCATACTATTTACAACTGTCTCGCAAACTGTTGCAATTTCTCGTGTGCTTGTAAGAGATGCAGTTCCTCCAGGAGCCTTCTCCTTCAGTTCATTATAGTATGATATTACATAATTTCTTAGCTCTGCGAGCCTTTTAACTTCAACATTATTCATTTTTTTATCCTTATTTTTCGACCACTAGTAGTCTATTTGTATTCTAACTTAATTTACTATCTAGTATACCCCCATGACTCGTGGACTCTAAAAATTCAATGCGATAAGAATATAAATGAATATATTTTATACTATTCTATCTACTCAGTGTGAACAATATCGCTAAATGATTTACCTACATCCTCAACAAATTTATTGCATAATGTCTCAATAGCGGTTGGTGGTGTAAAAACTAGTGGCGTTCCCGTCCCGTCAACTGCCGAAGCAAGATTTAGAGAAAGGTTTTGGCAAAATTCCTCAACAGCAGATAGTAGTTTCTCTCCTATGACTATATGATAGTGACCCGTATCGCCATGAGTGTAAGCGGGTGATCCTAAAAATACGCGGTCACCAATAATCGCAGCCTCTCCGCTAGACATAAGCGTAAGCTCTGCGCCTGCTTCGGACTTTGCCCTTACACTCCCTCTTCCCACGAGTCTTACCTCGTTAGCTTTTGCAATTACATAAGAAGAGTCTGCTACCTGAGAAGCATAGTTAAAACTTAATCCAAAATTTTCATCACCGTTTGTAAGCATTGAGACATAGACCCTAGCTGCATCATGAATAAAGTCCAAATATCCTTCAAAATCATTAGAATCTTCTGGGTTATCACCATATTGTGGAAATTTATTTATTTCTTCGTAAGGTTTTAAATTATCTCCCCTAGATTCAACGTTTGCATTTGAAATAGCACTTGTTAGATATGTCATCCCTCTTCCTGATACTATATCTATAGATCCTGACATGGTCGAAGAAAGTGATTCACTTTGATTAAATGCGGAGTCTCTACCTAGTGAGATAAGCGTATTATGCGAACCTTGAAGTATTAAATCTCCCAATCCCGGAGAGAATCGTGGAACTGGCATTCCTACAAACTGATCTGTATAAGCTAGGGAATTTTGAACTATTGTATTATAAAAATCATGCGGCTTTCCAAATGTTTGACCTGTCTGATTTATACCACCTCCTGGGGGAAAACCAAATACTTCATTTTCAAAAAGGTTTTCATCTTCTGATTCACCGCTATGAGAAGCCATTGTGCTATCTTCGTTTGTTGTTATAAGCCTGTATATTGACTCTCTATCAATATGAGTATAGTTTAGATCATCAACATCGAGAGGTGCTGATATTCTACATATCCAGTGTCCTCGTGATGACTTTTCCCTGTTTAGTGTTTCATACATTACCCATATTTTTTCTCCAGGCTTTACTGGAAAAAACATGTGAGGAAACATCGGGTAGAATATCTCGGGTCTCATTCCTCCCCACCCTTCTCTATCTGAAACAACCTGCGCTATTATTGAACCTCTTGGCATTCTAGGTAAAGATTGATAATTATGAACTCTATATTCGCCTTCACTAAATATTTGCTCTACGGTTCTAGTTTCATTCTCTCCTGGCCCTATTTTTTGTAAATCTACTTCTGGGTTTGAAAAGAATTCAAGAACAACTGCTTCATAGAGAATTCTCCCCATCACCCTTTCTCTTAGATTATTTTGGCTATTTACAGTTTGAACTATGGATCTTGAATTTCTCTCCCTAAATCTCTTAAGTGACATCTTATTTCTCGCTAATTTTACTATAAATATCGTTCATGTCAATTGCTTTTTCCTCTTCTTTGGCTATTATTTCAGCTAATCTTAAAATTTGATCATTTGACTTTGACATTCTCTCCATATATTTTGATAAAATTACACCGTATGATCCATGATTTGCAAGGCTTCCTCGTGTCTCCATTAATAAATCTGTCAATAGTATTCCAGCATTCTCCCTGTCAACAAGTGCATTCTCATAAACCTCTTTCCACAAAAGCTTTTTCTTGTCTTCTGTATTTTCAAGGGAATCTAGTAATTCTGCAAACTCTGATATCTTTCTTTCTTTTTCTTTTATTTTTTTCATAAAAGATTCTTTTTCATTTTCCATTCTATTCTCCGAAAAACAATGCAAAGTCTCCCTTGCCGGATATTTCTCTATAGTGCTTTCTTATTTTTGACATTGTTACTGATAGCTGTTTAGGAGATAGATTTGAAATATCTCTAAGATAAACAAACACAGCTCTTTTATTTAAAAGCTCTAGGTCGTCAACTCTATCAAATAAGGATATTATTGCATCCATGCAGGATATTTCTTTTTCTGTCTTGAGCTGTTTTTTTATTTCAAAAAGTATTGTCTCTAAGTCTTTAAGAGACTCAGCTTTTATAAGATTGTTTTCTTGAGATGCTTCTACTCTAAATGACTCGTGAAAACTTATATCTGCACCTGTTGCTTCCTCTATTTCATCTATGCTTAAAGTTCTCTTTGCATGCTTTGCCTGTTTTTTACTTTGTATTATAAGCCAATTTTTTGCTACAACATTAAAATAAGAAAAAGCTTTTGTCCCTCTATCTGGATCAAATTTTAATAATGTTTCATATAAAAATGTAACACAATCACTCTTTAGTCGTTCAAAAGCCTCTGGAGTCTTTGCAAATCTATGTATAAATATTAAATTCTCAGCCAGCTTATTAAAAGCTGGCAATATTTTACTAACATAAATTGCATGTCTCTGCTCGACAATTAAAACTTGCTGGTACTCTCTAATTGCATCGTGTGTATCTTGAGTAAAATAGTTATTCTTTTTTCTCTTCGATCTTCTTCTAATTGTTTTTATTTTTTTTTTCATTCTATTCTACTCTTTCTATTTGATCTTCTTCTACTTCTATTTTTGCAAGAGTATTTGCAACTTTCAACAAAGACTCTCGTGACTTTCTTATGTCTTCAATTACCTGTCTAACTTCAATAGAGTCAAAAAAAATAGGTATTTCCAAAACTTTTGACATAGAATAGTATCTCTCATCTAAAATATCTAAGCACTCCTCGATTGAATCTTCCATGTTTAAAAGTATTAATCCAAACTTTATATTTAAATAAATAGAGATACATAGAATTACAAGCGAAGAAAATATAACAATAGATAATATGGAGACAAGAGAAAGACCCATTACTCAAGTATCTCCCTTAGAACATCATGGTAAGATTGCTGTATAGATCTACTAGAATATTGATCTCTTATTTTAACAGAAAGATCTTGGGCCCATTTTCTTGGAAGATCTGATTTGTTTTTAAATTTTAATATTTTGTTTTTAAAATCATCTTCGTGCGGATCAGCCCATCTAATGCCGTCTACAAATATTCTATCGTCTACTTTTTCGCTAGGTATGTTTACTAGATCATAATTTATACCAATGAATCTCCCTAGGGATAAAAACTCAGTATGAGCAGACCAGTTAGTTGAAATAACTGGCAATCCTGATGCTGCTGCTTCTAGGAGTGGTAATCCAAAACCTTCACCTCTTGTTAGACTTACGAGGGCTTTTATGGAATCATTTCGATACAAGCCTGCTATTTCTGCTGGGTAAAGATTTCCATGAACTAAAGTAATCTTGGGATAAGGTCCATCTCTAACTTCTGATATTACATGTCTTATCAAGCCTTCAGTGATTTCTCTGTCTATGGTAGTTCCCCTTCCGTGATTTGTTTTTATTACAATTCCTACATCTTTATCATCTTTAAATGTTTCACATATCCATTTTATAGTAGAGAGTATATTTTTTCTATCTGTTGCTGAACTTTGACCTGTCAGCTGAGATAATATTAAGAAATTAAAATCTGTGTCAAATTTCATATTTGAAAATTTATTTTCATCAAAATCTTCTGTCTCTACTTCTGGAAAGAACCACTCAGGAATTACAAAAACTCTAGTAGATAGATTTCCAGATCTTTCAAGACAATCTTTTGCATGTTGTGATGGAACTATGACTGCATCCATATTATTGCATGCATCTACCCATTTTATATTACACCTATCAGTTTCAACAACAGCTGATACGCCTATATTTACTCTCGCTAAGTTTGAATCCCACTCATCTGGAAGCTGAACTTGCAATGATAAGTCTGCAGGTTCTGAAAACTCCTGTGTCTTAGACATTATTCTGCCTATTTGACCATTTTCTAAATCTGGATCAATAAGCCATGGCGTTGTACCCCAGTGAACAACCTGGGCATTTATTTCAAATATTTTTGCATTTTCTAAATATGTAAAAATCTGTCTTGAGTGAACACCATAGCCGCTTACTGAAAGAAGCGGCGCTCTAATTATAACTTTCATTAACTAACTCCCTAAAAGCACTGGACTGAATATCTCTTATAATTTTCTTTCCAGTTTTCAATTTTTTCCCAAAGTGTTTTGTCCCACATATCAATCATATTATCATATGAAAATTCTGACTCAACATACGACATAACCTTGTCAGAGAGATTTGCCTTCTCTTCTGGCGACAAGCTGTATATTTTCATAATTCCATTTGAAATTGTCTCACATGACACATAATCCTCATAGATATATGGAACTTGCTGAGATCCAACCAGAGTCCTAAATTCTACGTCTAGTGCAACTCCGTTTTCTGAATTATCTCTATGGTCTACAACTTGTCTAGTTAGACCGCCTGTCTTTTGGGCAATTATAGGTGTCCCTGCTTGCATTGACTCAAGTGTTGATAGTCCAAATCCTTCTGCATAGCTTATATTTAAACATACATCTGCAATGTTATACAAAATGTTCATCTGCTCAAAGTCAAGTCTCTCAGGAGAAAATAAAATATTTTGTGATACACCTAGCATCTCTGCTACGTGAATAAGATTGGGACCTTCTGGATCACCCGGTTCACAGTGCATAACAAGAGTTGCTTTTCTGTGACCTTCTTTTTCAAATAGCTTATCTAAAAATAACTTCCATGACTCTAGTAAGTCAGAAGATCTTTTTCTTTTTGCATTTCTATTTACCCATATTCCTACAAAATGATCTTTTCTATCTTTTCCAAGAAGCCCTTCTTTATGATTTAAAATTTCATTTCTAGGAAGCTTTCTAAACATATCCTTGGGAACAGTATGTGGTATAAAGTTTGTTTTTTCTGGAAACCTGGTGGATAGCTGAGAATATGTATGATGAGAATGACAATTGATTAGATCTGTGGCTTTATATAAAGACTCGTTAAATTTAGGGTAAGGCGTATTATCCCATACATGCCACCATACAATTGGACACAATTGATGAATTTCATCTTCCATCTCAAAAAGCCAAATAAAAAATCTCGGATCTGTAAATATAAAAAGAGCATCGGGCTTTTCAGTTGCAAGTGTTACCCTTATCATCTCAGGATTTCCAAATCCATCTATGGGCTTTATTATAAAGTCATCATTTACAACAATAGTTCTATAGTCAGCATGCTTAATTGCTGCACCAAATTGTCTAAAAGTATACCTATTTTTCTTTAATAATCCTTCTATTAAATGTCTTGTTTGAACACCTACGCCAGATGTTGAAAGCGCATGGTCCGACAAGACTATAATTTTTTTCTTCATTTATAATGATCTCCAACACATCAAATATTACACCAATCTTATACTCTGTTAAAATAGATTTATAAATTCCTATAGACAATCTTGTGTCTCGTAGTACGGACAATACTTACAAGAGTTTCTATTTTTAAGAAAGATACCATTTTTTACAGATCCTATCATATTGTTCATTAGTTTTTTTCCCTTGTCTAGTGACTTGGGACCTACAGATACTGTAACAAGTTCACAAATTTTACCTGGTTTGGCTCCTCTCTTTAGTAAAACAAACCCGCACCTTACGTCTTTTAAATCAATATTGTGCTTTCTTGACCAAAAATGCTTGTATAGAATTAGCTGTGCAGTCATTCCTAGATCTTGCTTTTTATCCCTTCTCCACCCATAAGATCCAGCAGTTTTCCAGTCGATAATCCAATAATTGTAGCCGTCACCTCTTTTCTTTGGAACTTTAATTACACCATCTATAAACCCTTTAAAAGATACATTCTTCTTGTCGACATTTTCGTAAAGCTCTTCTTCTGCATTGAAGCATTCCCAATTTGGAAATGTTTCTTCCAAAAATTCGGGAATTTCACTCCACATATTTTCAGCCCATGAGCACCATTCTGCAACCGGTGCATATTTGTACCACGATGGCTGTCTTTTAACCCACTCAGGATCTTCAAATCCATTTTTTTCCCAAGCATTTCTAATATTAGCTAAAAGCTTGTCTGTATTAACTTCTCTTTTTTCAAGATATGACTCACATCCTTCGTGAACAGCTGTCCCAAAATCAAGATATGGGGATGGTTCAAATTTATCAATTTTATCAATATACATTAGCTTGTGTTTCCACGAGCACTCTTTCCATATCTTTATCTCAGAAAAAGATACATGTTTTTTTCCAGTTGGAAATAATTTATCCATAATATTCCTCTAAGAATATTATAACAAATATTTTTAATATTTTTAATAAGACTTTATCGTATCTTCAAGGTTGTAAATAGGACTCCATTGAAGATCCAGCTGTGTATTTTTTATATCAGATAGCGTTTCTCTTACCTCAGCCGGTCTTTTTTCTATATGTATAATTTCTGCTTTTGAATCTACCATATTTGCAATCTCAAGTATTGAATAATTTATCCCTGTTCCAATATTGTAAATATTGTGATCTATATTTGCGTTCATGGCACATATATTTGCCTCTACGACATCACTAATATATGTAAAATCTCTTCTTTGAAGTCCGTCGCCGACAACTGTTATTGCTTTTCCCTCTCTGACTTGTCTCTTAAAAAGTCCTATGACTGGTGCATACTCTCCCCTTATAGGCTCTCGAGGCCCATAAACATTGAAATATCTTAATACAATACTTTTAAATCCGTAAAGCTGAAAATATAGTTTGCAGATTTGTTCACCCATCCACTTTGACATAGAGTACGGATTGAGACAGTATGGCGGCATATTAGGTGTAAATGGAATTGGATTCTGGTGGCCATAAAGAGACGACGTGCTAGAATATACAAGTTTTGAAATGCCAGCTAACCTGGACCATTCTAGAACCCTCTGCGTACCAATAACGTTAATATCGAAGCATTCTCCCGGGCTACCTATTGTAGGTTGAATTCTACTTCTTGCAGCAAGATGAAATACATATGTACATCCTGTAAAATAATCAGAGCAGTCATCTTTAGAAATATCTTTTATGATATATTGAACTTTATCAATTTCTTTATTGTAATAAAACTCTTCATTTTCAGGTGCTGATAAATCATCAATTACAATAACATCGTGACCTATTTTCACCAGCATGTCAACAATATGGCTTCCTATAAATCCACACCCACCTGTTACAAGAGATTTTATATTTTTCTCTACCATTCTTCTTTTTGACCTACCCAGTCTCTAAATTTATCTTCGCCACCTCTAATTTTCCAATCTGAGTCGACTGTCAGCTTAGATGAAATTCCCCCCCTCGGGTTGCATACTAGCGTAAGCCTTAATCGAACTGGACTATAGGCTGCAATCATATCGTCATAAATAACATTTATAATTCTTTCATAAGAATATATTTGACTTCTGAATGCAAAGAAGTACTCTTTTAGTGATTTTAACTCTATAACTTTATCGCCAGGATAAAATGTAATATATAGTTTAGCAAAATCTGGCTGGCCCCTTACACCTTCGAATGTTAACTCTGGAACTTTCATTTTAATTTCATATGCTTCTCTACTAGGATTAGAAATTGACTTAAGTATGTCCCTATTTTTCTCCCATTTCTTTTTATTCATCGACAACGGCCCTTCCTTTCATCATTTTCCAATCTTTATTTTTTCTTATTTTTTCATTCTTGTCTAGCACGCATTTTAGCAAACTTGTATCTATACCAAGAGTATTTGCAAAATATACCATAGCCTCCATATCTTTGGGGAAACAATGACCCCCAAATCCCATATCACCATCCGGCCCCGGAACCATCAAGTGACTTTTTCCTATTCTTGAGTCATATAGAGCATACTCTGTAACCTTGTCAAAATCTATATTCGCTTCTAAGCAAATATTATACATTTCATTTGCAAAAATAACTTTTGTAGCTAGGAAGCAATTTGTAAAATATTTTACTGTCTCGGCTGTATTTGAGCCAGTTTTTACAATTGGTATTGTAGGAAATGCCTTTCTAAACATCTGCTTTATGGTTCCAGTTGCAGGTCTTGGTCCACCTACTATAATCCTGCTCTGATTTTCAAAGTCAGAAAATGAATTTGCTTCTGTTAGAAACTCTGGGCTGAAGCATACATCTAGTCTTGAAAATTTATTAATTCTTTCAGTCGTTCCTGGTGGGACTGTTGATTTTATAACAAGTATGGGACTCTTTCCACTTATGGCACAAAGATCGTCTATTTTTTGAATTTCAGATTCTACTATTCTCGTATCACACTTTCCATTTTTTCTCATTGGAGTTGGAAGACATACAAATATAATATCTGAATTATTACATACTTCTTCATGTGTACTGTTACACTTAGATGAGTCAATATCAAAAGTTACGACCTCGTAAAATTTGCCAAGTCCTGATGTAATGGCTGATCCTACAAATCCCTGCCCGATTACGCCTATTGTAAAATTTTTCATTTTATGCCCTCCTTTATTTCTAAATATAGCTTATGAGATAGATAGCAATCTACTCTTTCTCCACTATTAGATATAAAATTCTCTATTTCATTTTTTATTGATGATGATTTTTCTATATAGAAATTTTGACTTAATATTCCTAGATCTGAAGTTGTAGATGAATTTGTAAATTTTTTAACAGTCTGGTCAATTAAATCTGCCTCATATGTACAATCACTTTGTCTAATAATAACTTTCCGCTCTTTTGAAAATGTCTCATTGCTCCATAAAAATCTTGACATCATTCCAGATTTACTTTTACAAAGCAGTGAAAATGTATTGGAGTAGTTGCTTATACTATAGTCAGGCATATGATTAAACTTTGTTAAAAAGAAATATAAATCAATATCGTGTATTCCCACATCAGTGAAAGAATCAACCCTTTGATTTGCAATACTTTTTACAGAGCATCTTACAAAATCCATGCTTACTATTTTATCAACATCTATTAGAGTAGATAATTTTTGAATTGCAGGATTAAATCTCTCAACCATTCCACCGCTTATTCTTTTATCTTCAAGTATTTCAAGATTTGAAAAATTAACAACAACTGGTTTTTCAATGAGAAAATGTCCTACAAAACCCATATTGATAATACTATTGTAAAGATTAAAATGTGTCCCTTCTGGAGTAGAAATAATAATATGAGAGAAATTATTTATATTTTCACTATTTATTAATTCAATTTTATTTTCATTATTTTTTTCTATATACGGGTCATACCAGGAGTAGTCTAAATTAAGAGACTTTATATATTTTTCATGTATTGATCCCATTCGACCTAGACCGCATAGCAGTATATTTTTCATTATTGTAACTCTCTCTTTTAATAATTTTCTATTGGACTATTTTTAAACCACCAGTAGGGATGGGTCAAGATATATAATTTCTTACTTCTGCCATTCTCTATGTGATAATTCATAGAGCCATCTCTCCATCTGCAACTACTATCAGATATATACTTAAAATTATTAAAAAATAATTTATCATAGGCCTGATACTTTATCCCTAGATTTTCTGATAATTTTTCTTCCAGGTGTTTGACGCCTGTTCTTGTGGGTTCATGCGGTGCAACAGAGATAATTTTTTTACCTATTATTTCACTAAGCAAATTAATTTCCATTCTAATACCATCTTTTGGATCTGAATCTAGTATAGAATAGAAATCTAGCTCATAGTGCAGGCCTATTTCATGACCCATTTCTCCTATTTTTTTAATCTTATATGCATCTTTTAGACACATCGGGTTGTATGAGTGCGAATGAAATCTTATAAAGAAAGTAGAAGCTATATTTTGTAAATACTCAATCTCTGCCATCTCTAATGCTATATCTAGCTGAGTGTCAACATCATGCCTCATTATAATGGACATTCTATTTTTAATTGCAAGATCTACATCGCTCACTTTAAAAAATCTATACTTTTTTTCAATAGCACTTGATAGACACTTTTTATAATGGTCTAAACTAAAGTCATCTTTTTCAACGTAGTCCACTTTCCCTCTCTTAAAATATAGTCTATTATACTTTCTCTATCAATTGTTTCGGGGATATTATTATACTTTAAATCTATCCCAATATTATCAAAATCTTTACTTTCTTGATATTTCTTTGCTCCGGTTCCAGAGATATATACTGTTGCACTTGTCTTTTTTAATATATCGATTACGAGATCTTGCTTTTTTAATGTATTCGAAATTTCTAAATCAGAAGATCTTAAAATATTTACTTCTATATCTAAAAATGAAACAACTAAGCTAATTAGATCTATATTAAAATTTGATATATTTATATTTTCTTCTCCAGCTCTACTTTGATATATTTCAATAATACTATCTAAAAATTTTTTCTCAGTTGTTTTTGAATGTGAGTTTTTAAAATACTTGATATGCTTCTGGATCCAGGCGGAGTCTGAGGAAGTTACGCTGTTAATAGTTTTAGAATATGAAGATTTTGGTAGTGGAATTGTTAACCAGAAATTGGATTTTCCAGATTTAAATTTATTTCTATTGAAAAATGAATTTTTCGAACATTTTACACTATCTAGAAGTATAAATGTATCTGAATTGTATATCTTATTAAAATATCCAAACCATGGCATAAAATTTGGCTGATGAATTCCCACTCTCATAATTTATGATTTGTAATCTCCGGCTGCTATCTCTTTTGATATTTTTTCAGCTATGGGACAATTACCAGTTATTCCTTTTCTTTTATATGCTGGTTGATTATAAACCACTTCGGGATAGTGACCTTGCTCTGGGCCCCTAAGTCCTAGCTCGGCTGTTATTCCCGTCATATGTATTTTCATTTGCTCTAGCGCCATAAGACATAGAGGTTCTGCCAACCTAAAATTAAAGCCAATATATTCATGATTATACTTTCCAACCTGTCCCTGATCACATATTGATCTAATTTTATCAGAATCAAGAATTGAATTCTTTGGAATACAAATCATCCCACCTTCAAATGTAGAAATATTTTTTGTTTTATAGAACGAAAATGTTCCTGCATCCCCAAGCATTCCGGCATAGCGTCCTGAATGATATTGTGCACCGAATGCCTGTGCAGTATCCTCTATGACAGGCAAGCCATGGTGATTTGCAATTTTATTAATTTTATCCATATCGCATACTCTACCGTAAAGATGAACTGGGACTATAGCCCTTGTTCTCTCTGTGATTGCCTGTTCAATCTTTTCAGGATCTATGAGTAAGGTATTTGGGTCAATATCTACAAACACAGGAGTAGCTCCTGCAATCACTATTGCATTTGCTGTAGCGATAAATGTAAAAGGTGTGGTAATAACCTCGTCACCTTGTTTTAAATCTAGAGACCATAAAGGGGCAATTAGAGCGCTTGTCCCATTATTTACTGCAATACAATCTTGCAGATCAAATCTTTCTTTTACATACTTTTCAAATATATCTCTTACAACTACTGGCATACTATTCTCCTAAATTTTCCTTATAAGATTTAAAATTTTCAAATAGATTCTTTTCAATTTCAGGGGGTACTGATCTGTGATAATTTTTTCCGTGGGAAAGCAATGGGAAATCCTCCAATGATTTCATTTCCTGTATTTTACCAAGTGCCTCTATCATCATTTGTTGCTCTTTGTTTTGCAATCTTAGGTGTATATCAACAAGTGTATCATCTTTGTATACCTTTACTATCTGCTGATCTATCATTCTTCCCCTATCTATAGAGCCATCTATTAAATGCGAAGTCACACCTTGTTTCATTCCTTTTATAACTGCCCACTTAAGATTGTCAAGACCCCTATTTTCTGGAAGAATTCCGGGATGCATGTTGATTATTCCAATATTAAAAGAATTAATAATATTATCCTTTAATATTCTTGCACCCAGAACTATTCCAATATCTAAGTTCATATTTTTTATAATTTTTTCGCATTCTTTACTATTATGCTTTAGTACTACGCTTTTAATATTAAAATATTTACATAAATCTGTCGTATTGTGAACATAGAGATCTTTCGGTCCTATTCTTACTTGAGATTTGTAAAAATTAAGCTTGACAGGATCTGCACAAAGTGCAATTTCGGGTTTAAATCCTGATACACATAAATTGAATATTCCAGACTGCGTCTTTTGGTGAGGCCAGTTATATGCAAATACACCAATTTTTAGACTTTTTTTCACAATATTCACCTGTATGTATATTACAACATAAAAATTTAATTTTATAAAAAATACTATATTTTTTCTAGTATTTTTTTTGCCTCTTCTTTGCTAATTACGTTTTCTACAAACACTTTTCTATTTTTCGAATCTAGATAGAAAGCCTTTGGCCACATGGGTATTAATGCCCTTACGAGATTGCATACTTGCTCCGGACTCATATCGCTTGATATCATGCTATCAGCAGGCACTCTTTTTTTACAAACAAACTCTCCCCCTTGTAAAATTTGCTTACTTAGAAATATTTCACCATTTTTTATCTGATTGTAAAAAATTTCAAGCATATCACAAGAGCAATCTATTCCTGAAAGCAAGACATCCAATGCGGTATCTGTATTTTCAATAGAAAATTTTTCTTGCATTACTATATTGCCTGCGTCAACTTTATTTGTCAGTGTGTGAATTGTAACTCCAGACTCTTTTTCTCCATTTATTATTTGCCAATTTATTGTATGAGACCCAGCATAGTTAGGTAAAATAGAGCCGTGAAAATTAACTGAGATTATGCTAGAGAGATTTATAATTTCCCTTTGAACTATTTTGTTGTAGTAAAAGCTTATAATAATATCTGGATTATAATCCTGGCATTTTTTTAAAAATAAGCTATATTCTTTATCTTTTTTCCTAGGGTGATCTTCAGAAAAAACTATCAACGTATCATCAAAGAGAATATTACATAAAGATATAAACCTCCTATAAATTCCCATATCTTTGGTAAATAAAAGCAACCTCATCTAATCAACTATGCACTTTTTTAATATTTCACTACACTGGTCTTCAAAAGAAAAATTTGGCCACTTCCAGGTATCGGGAAAGTGTTTACAAGATACTACATCTATAGCTTTTTTTAAAACTCTATTTAAATCACCGACTTGCTCATAGTTGTAAACTAAGCACGAATCTTTAAAAAATTCTGGAATAGTAACAGGCATATTACACACAGTGAGGCATTTTCCTGCCATTCCTTCACCTAAAACTCTTGGATATCCTTCGGGTTGTCCAAAAACTCTCATATCCATTGTTATTACATGTATTTTTGATATGCAGTAAAGATTTACTAAGAAATTTTCACATACATTTCCTATTATAAACGGATCTATTCCTCTTTTTTTACAAACTGCTTCTATTTGAGAAACATACAGCGAGTCTTTTTCTGGTCCTACAACTACTACATCAAACTCTTTTAAAATATGAGGATCAACTTGTTGAAAAAAGCTAAGCTGAGTCTTTACATGCCACAATGATCCGGTGATTAATATTATATTTTTCTTTTTAAATTTTAAAAATGCATTTTTGGATCTTTCTTCTATTTGCGGAGGTGCAACTGGACACAGCTCACTTTCACTAAAGTAAACATCAGCATAAACATAATTGGGTCTATAGGACATTGTTTTAATATTAACTTTATGCCTACTTTTTTTGACTATTTCTGCATCATCTTTTCTATTCATCATATTTAAAAGAACCGAAGATCGGGCTATTATAATGTCATAATATTCAGATAGATTATCTATTCTTTCCCATTTTGAATCTTTTATTTTAAACTTTATTGATTCACTCTTTCCTTTGTCATAAGTTACATGTATTTCTGAATTAGGTAATGCTTTAGATGCGTAATATGGCAAGCCTATCCCTTCTAGCTCATATTTAAATGGTGAAAAATGTGCAAAAAGTACTTTCTTTTTTTCTTCAAACGTTTCACGTGCAGAAATTTTAAAATCTTTTAAGCTTATGCCGGTCAAGTTTTTACTATTTTCTTCTTTTGGAGTTTTTCTAATGTTTAAAAAGTTAATATCCCATGCAAGCTCAGGATATTTACAAACTAGACTATTTAAATGTCTATCAGCTCTTTTCTCTATCATTTAAAATCTCGTTAAAACATTCAATAGAACCAATATCATCCATTATACTTTTATTTGAAGATATGTCTAAAACTTCATCTTTTCTATATTGCGATTTTTTAGATATTTTTTTAGATATTTCCTCTAGCCATCTTTTATCACAGGTTTCTCCAAGAAATGAAAATATATCTTCGAGAGTAGAACCAGGATTCTTTAAGAGATTATCGTATCTACACATAAGATAATTGGGAAATATTTTAGATATATCAATTCCCGACTGTGTATCTTGTATTACTCTTGTTGCTGCATCTTCAACAGAGTAGCCGTGTGACTTTGTATACGAAAAGATAGAATCTATGGGATTTCTTATAATTTGAATAAAATATACAG
>TARA_R100000664_G_scaffold24243_1_pt1 | contig 24664 bp, 28 predicted proteins | sample TARA_R100000664 | Tara Oceans TARA_R100000664 (sample SAMEA2622705) | marine metagenome | biome: marine biome (ENVO:00000447); feature: deep chlorophyll maximum layer (ENVO:xxxxxxxx); material: "saline water (ENVO:00002010), including plankton (ENVO:xxxxxxxx)" | depth 115 m | reverse complement strand
TCTCCTACAAATGTTTCTCCTACAAATGTTTCTCCTACAAATGTTATTGACCAAGCTAAGAACACAACAGTAGATGGTTCAATTAGAACTGCAGGAGAGATTACTCCTAGTGGAAATATAGTCGGACAAGATATTAGAGAAGGTAGAATAGGTAAAATTGTAAGTAAACCAGAGACTTCATCATTATTAAAACCTGAAGGTGTAGATTTTGCAACAGATTTATCTGTTGATATAACTCCAGATTTAACTTTTGCAGGATCATCTGATTTAACAACTACTCCAAAACTTCCTTTTGAAGCTCAAGGAGGTAAAATTCCTATGAATGTTTCATCAGTCTCAGATATTAAACAACCTAACTTTTTCCAAAGAAATTTTCCAAAGTTATCAGAAATGTATGGGAAAGCAGATACAGGAACAGAATTTGTAAAAGATGTTATGGGGTATGAACCTTTTAAAAATATAGAAGGTCTTCCTAAGTTTGTAAGAAATACAAATATAACAGAGATGAAGGCTGTTCATAGTTTATTACAAAAACCTGAAATACCTTATGTCCAAGGTTCTAGTGATATGTCAGGTGCAATATCTTCATTATCTGAGAATACAGGAAGAATATTTGAAAGTATGCCTATGGATGATTTAATGTCTCGTACACAAGTTCCAAGTCCTTCTACTTTTGGAACTGCAGATGCTTTAAAAAGACTAAGGCAAGCTAATTTTATATATGATACAACATTAATGGGTACTGCATAGGAGAGATAAATGTCAATAAATACAGATGAATTAATAAATATAGATGCAATAGGAGGACGTACTCCATTTGAAAGACCTATTTCAGGTCAATCATTAACAAATAGTCCAGATAGTAGATACCCTTGGGAACAGCCTCCTATTTATACTGATTTAGTAAATGCTATTACTTCAATAGTTGCTGACTCATATGAAAAAGAAACATATGAAATGATTGCATTATCATTAGCAGATGGAATGCCTGTAGGAGATTTAGCTGCTATGATTTTACAAGTAGGCTTTCAAGAAGGTAAGTGGAATCCAGACTTAATGGTTTTACTTATAGAACCAACAATGTATATACTTGCAGCTATTGCAGAACAATGTGGTGTTGATTATCTTTTGTACCGAGGGGATTCTTTTGATTCGTATGATGAAGATGATGAAGAGAATGAAAAAAATTCTATAAAAGCTTTAAAAAAAATAAAAGAAAGTAGTAAAGAAAAGTTAAATTTTAAAGATTTAAAACCAAATAAAATTAGTGATGAAGCTTTGCCTGAAGAGATTAAAGATATGATTGAAACATTTGAACCACCTAAAGAAATTATAAGTTTATTAGAAAGACGTAAAAAAGAAAAAAATACTAGTTTATTAGAGAGGATATAAAATGAAAAATAATATAGACCCAAGTAAAATGACTTCTCCCGAGTATGGAGCTGCTTTATTAAAACAAAGACAGCAAGATATTGCTGATTATCAGGAACAAATACAGTCTGATAGGAAAAGAGATAATTGGTGGAGAATTTTTGGTGGTATAGATACTTTACTAAAAGATAGAGCAAGTAGAAATATAAACGAAAGAGTTAATAGTTCTGATCCTATTATAGCTAGAGAAAAAGCTGAAATAAAAAAATATAATGAAGAGTATAATGCACAAAAAGGATGGAGGGATTCTATAGATGGTATAGGTTTAGAAGGGTATGCTCAACAAGAGGCAGATAAATTTTTAAAAGCAGGAAAGTATAGTAATATTGCTGACGATTTAGCAGGCTTACAAGCAATAAATGATGATTTATATAAAAAGTTTGTTGCAGACAGAAACTTAGTTGCTAAATATAAATTACAACAATACAAGGCTAATAAAATTTCTAAAGGTATAAATGAAGAAGAGTATTTAAAAAACTTAATGGATTGGAGAAGAGGTCCAAAAGATGCAGGTGCTATACATGAGCTTGCTAAAATATTTGGTATTAGAAAAGATAAAGCAGAAATGGCTTTAGAAGATTTACTTGATCCAAATGGTGTTAAATATAGTGAGGAGTTAATTGCAAATAAAGTTGGTTTAGAAAAGCTATTAACTGCAAAAGATGAAAATGGTGACTTAATTTGGAATAAGGAAGAACAAGAAAGATTAAGGGAAGCTTTGGTTGGTTTTGGTGATATAGCTGCTCTTAGAAAAATTGACGAAACTGAAAAACTTCAAAATGTATACAATGCATTTAATGCTCCAATGACTTCTGTAATAAAAAGTGTTACAGAAAAAACTCCTTATGGTACAAGACAAAATGTTGTGTATACAAATAATGATGGAAGTTATCAAAATATAGTAAATGGTATAGTTGTTCCTAAAACTAAAGCTGAGATAGCCAAGGCTGCCCAAATAGTTTTAGGAGGAATATCTAGTGACTTAGCTATAGCTGCTAAAGCTAGCGGAAAAGAAGTAACTAGAGAACAAATATTTGACGTATTTAAAAAAGATAATTATGATTTATATGTCAAAACATATGCAGTAGCTCCTGATTTATTTCCTAAAGGATATACAATTCCTACTTTATCTGATGATGATAAACTAATGGCAGAGGGAGCTATGGTAGATTTAACTACAGAGAAACTTGGAACATCAGATACTGGCTTCTTTAAATCTTTTAAAGAAACTTGGATAGACCCTGAACCTGATCAACTAGATACAAACCAAACAATATTATACGATAATTTTCTTAGTGGTGTTGCTGAAAGCACAAAATATTATATGCGATTAGGTTATGATAGTGAAAAAGCTTCGAAAATTGCTTATGTAGAACAAATTCAAGGATGGGAAAGAACTAAAGGTAGTGGGTTTAGGAGTGAAGATGTATGGAATTACAAACGACAAGCTGCTGGAACTTTAAAAAGAGGACCTACTTCCACATCAGAGAAAGTAACTACTACTACTACTTTAAATAATTCACCAGTGTCTGCTTCTGATGGAAGTTCTACAGTTTTCAATACTGGAACAGTAGAAAAAAGAAAGTCGACTGTAGAAAATCTTAAAAATAATTCTCAGTTTATGGAAGTGTATAGGAGCGTTGATTTTAAAACAAAGAATAGAATGCTAGATTCTGCTGCTGCAAACTCAAATGATAAAGTTAGAGTTTCTATGGAAGATTTTGTAGAGGTTGGAGAGTCAGAAAGGCTTCTTGATGAAACCAAAGGTTATATATCTTGGACTGGTACTCAGTTTGAGCAACTAGGAGTTGCTGCTGTATTTACTGGGATAGTGGGAGGTAAACAAAGACAAATGACATTTGATGATGTTCCTGAAGGACCTATTAAAGATTTAATTAGGGAGAAAGCTACTAATATGTATACTATATATGCTTCAAATGTAGATGAAGAAGTTGATGTTTCTGATCCAGATAAACTATTTAAAGGTTCTTTTCATCAAGAGTATGGTTTCATTCCTGCCGTAGTTGAAAGGTGGTTAGGAGGAAGTACTGGAGATACTAGAGCTAAAACATGGAATCAACCTAAATTAAAGGTAGATAATTTAGTAGATATAGCAGGTTATTCTTTCTTAGGAATAACACAAGGAGATTCTCCTTTAGCTCGTCAATTTTTAATTGATGCGATGAAAGATGCTATGCCTACAGAAGAAGATAGGCTTATAGCTGCAAAAAGAATTTTACCAATTAAAACTTAAAGTATAAATATGTCTAACAGATTTAACGAATTTGATTATTTGTTTTCTGATACAGAAGAAGCAAACACTCAAGAATATCCTCTTATTAATGAAGAAATAGAAGAACAAGATAAAGAAGATAAAGAAGTATACAATGAATTTGATTATTTATTTTCAGAATCTTTTGATTCACCTATAGACATACCTGAACCTTTATCAGGTCCTGAACCTTCTTTTTTACGTAAATTCGATTATGGGTTAGAGCAAGAACAAACAATATTTGGTAATCTTGCACAGACTTTTATGGCAGGGGCTAAATCTTTAACTAATAAAGGATTAACTTTTAGAGCTGCTTTAAGAGAATCTGAACGACAAAGGCAAGAAGATATATTTAAAGAGTATCCTGAATTTAAAAACAGACCAGAAGATGCTGCTGTTATAGCAGGAAGAATTTCTCAAGCTTTAGCTGACCCATTACCTTGGCTTGTTCCTTGGACTAAGATTGCTCAAGGAGGTAGAGCAGCAACTGTAGGAGCAGGTGCGTCTTTTTCTGTTGGTGATGTAGCATTAAGAGAAAAAGTTTTGTATGGAGAAGTAGACCCTACTAGTGTTTTAATGGCAGGTGTGTTTGGTGGAGGAGCAACTTATGGTGCAGATGTTATAGCACGTAAATTTAGAAAACCAGACACAGTTCTAGATGTAGATGTTGTAGATTCGTCAGGAAATGTTAAAACTTTACCTAGTAAAATAAAAGATGAACCTGAATATGTAGCAACACCAGAAGAACAAATTGTAGTAAGAGAAGTAGGTGAAGAAAGATTAAATATTAAATCAAAAACTCAAGAAATTTTTGGTAGTGGTCCTGATTCATATAAAGTTGTTAAGAATGCTAGTTTAAAAATAGCAGCGTATGAAGAATTAGATTCGCCTTTAAAAATAACAAAACGTATAAATGAATTAAAAAAATTAGGTGTTAATGTCTCTCGGAAACAATTAGAAAGAGAAGCAGCATTAAGAAAAGTAGAAGCAGCTAAAGCTGAAAAAACCTTAAGTTCTCAAACAAAAAAATTAATTCAAATGGCTTCTGATAATGCAAAAGAAACATTAGAGGATTTAGAAAAAATAGGAACTAAGGTAACTTTAAGCGATGGGTTAATTAGGAAATTTGTATATGAAGGAACTAGACCTCTTTTCGGAGGAGTAAGTGGTGCTATAGCAGGATCATATCTTGGTGAAGATGATGATGAGATGTTAATGTATACTTTCATAGGTATTGGTGCAGGGTTAGGAGCATGGCAAGGACAAGTACAACGTAGTAAATTTTTAACTAATAAACAAAAAGTACTTATTAAAGATACACTAGATCAAGAAGCTAGGTTAACTATTCGTACATGGCTTAAAATAAATACAGCAGGCACACATGCTGCACGTTTAAATGCATGGGGAGGAGCATCATCTTTGTTTAGTAAGCTTATGTATAAACAGATGGGAGCTTCTTTAACAACTGTAGGTGCTATGCCCGTTGAGCAAAGGGCACTATCAAATGCAGGTAAGTTATTTAATATTATACATAAAGATGTTTTAAGAGATGTACCTAGAGAAATGTTAGAAGATGTTGGTAAATTTAGAAATGGTTTTACAACACTAGATGATCTAGCAAAGAAATATAATCCTGAAGAACTGACAATAATTCAACAAGCTTCACAAAAGATTAAAGATTTTACAGATGAGTTAGGAGGGGCTGTATCTGAAGTAGGTATAGATTTTAAACTTTTAGAAAATTATGGTCTTACCCAAATGTGGGATTGGGATAAAATTGCTAAAAATTCAGATTTGTTCGGCTATAGATTAAAAGAAGCATGGGCTGTTCAAACATATAAATTAGACCCAACAGATACAGATGCTATAAGAAAAGCTATTGAGGAAGGTGGCGAGGCTTTTGATAATAAAGTCGCTGATGTAATGTTAGGTTTAACAGGAACAAGAGCCACAACTGCATTTGATGAGTCAGGTAATGTTGTTATACCTTTGTTAAAAAACTTTGAAAAAGGTCGTGTAATCACAGATCAAAATGCTCGTGTAATGTTACAAGATTATATTATAAATGATCCTAGTCAAACATTGGCTCATTTAGTTAAACAGACACTACCTAGTTATGAGTTTGCTAAAACTTTTGGACCTAAAGGAGAACTACTTAAAACTATAGAACAAGAAATAAAAAAGAAATACTATCCATTACGAACAGTTAAAAGAACTCCAGCAAAGTTAGAGCAGAAAGAAATACAACATATTAAAGATAGTGTTAATGCTTACTTTGGTTTGTATGGAAATAGATTAAGTAACGAGACTGGTCATGTAATGATGGCAGGGTTGGTATCATTAGCTAATAGTACTATGCTAACTCGTGTATCTATACCTAGTATTGGAGACTTAATACAACCTTTACAAAATAGTGGGTTTATGCCTGTTATAAAAACATATGCAGCAAAAGCAAAAGCAGGTAAACTTTTAGGAGGAAAGCAAGATACATTTTCGGCTGAGGGTTTAGGTATTAAATATCAAAATGTTTTAGAAAGTGAGTTAAAAGCTATAGGATTTGGAGTAGACCCCTCAAATAAAACAGGTAGATTTATAAGTGATTATAATGACTGGTTTTTTAGGGTTGTACAGTTAAAAAGAATTACTGATTTTGCAAGAGGAGCAGCTTATGATGCAGGAATATTTAGAGCTTATGATATAGCTAAACGAGTTGGTAAGGGTAAAAAAATATCACGAAGTTTACAAAATGAAATCAATGCTTTAGGATTAAAAAAAGATGAACTACTAAAAATATCTAAATTTAAAAATGCAAGAGAAGCATATGATAATGTAGAGACTAAACAATTTTTACATAAAGCAGGATTTAACTCTTCGGAAAGAGATGCGATTATACCAACTGTAGGTAATAGATTGCTTTTTGCACAATCTAATAATCCATTGGTCAGATCATTAGGACAGTTCTTATCATGGGCACAAGCTAAAACAACACAAACAAATGCTTTAATAAGTAGAATTGAAGATGGTGATGCTGCTTTAGCTTTAAGAATGTTAGCTGCTATAAGTATATACGGAGGCGTAAGAGAAATGCAGATTGCTTTTAGTCCTTCTGAGTATTATAAAGATGAGTCTAATGTTCCTGAACGATGGTCAGCTAAATATGCGTTAGAAGCTATGAAATTATCAGGTAACGTAATGCCTTTCCAAGCAGAAAAACTACTTAGTCTTATTTCTGGTCCGGGTTCTAGTGAAGGTTTAGGAGGAGCAATACCTTCATTGGCATTAACAAATGATTTAATAAAATTAGTTCCTAATGTTACCTCAAATTTATATCAAGGAGACTTTGAAGGTGCGTTATCAGACACAATGGATGTTGCACCTTTTGGAAAAGATATTAAACATTTATTATCAGGCGATTTCCCTATACAACCTATAGAGATTTATGATATTAAAGATAAGCCTAAAAGTTCTGGTAAAAGAAAAAGAAAAAGAAGGCAATACGCAGAAGGGTTAGAAGTAGAAGTACCAAACGCTAAAGAAAAACCAGAAGAAAGAATTAATCCTTTTACTGGCGAGCCTTATACTGCTTTGTACTACAATGGTGGTGCAGTACGTAAGCAATATAATGATGGAGGAAGTGAAGGTAAAAAAGAAGGTAACATAGTTAAAAGGGCTTTAGACGAAATAGAAAATAATTTAACTAGAGATATAAAAGAAAACCCTAACTATTATGAAAAGAAAAGAAATATTTTAAACAGAAACCCATTAAATATTGTTAAAAGTAAAACTAAATGGAATAATAAATTATCAGATGAAAACAATACTGATTCTACTTTTGAGCAATTTCCAACTTTATTTGATGGTACAAGGGCAGGAGTTTTAAATGTCCACTCAAAATATATTAAACCCCAAGACGCTTTAGGAGGTAGAAGGGCTGTTAGTATTAGTGATATGGTAGATGTTTTATCTCCTGCTAAAGGTGATCTAAAAGAATTTGAACATATGGATGAAGAAAATCCTAATAATCCTAATTTTAAAAACTATATTGCTAATAGAATGGGAGTAGGAGTTAACGATAAATTAAATTTTGAAGACCCTACAATTATGAAAAATTTTGTTATAGCTAAAACAGGGTTTGAAGGAGATAACTATAAACTTGATGATACTTTAACTAGTTATGCAGTTCAAGATGCTTTTAACTATAGACAAAAAACAGGAAGGTATGGTCAATTTAATGGAATAAACTTGACAAATTAATAACAGGCACTATAATGGTATTGTACACAGAAGAACTATTAGAAAGGTGTTACAGACAATACTGCTTAAACCAAATTAAGCATAATACAGCTTTTATAAAATTAGAAGATTTCAGATTGATGTTTGAAGATTTAATGAAAGAAGTTTATAAGGAAGAAGAATGAAACTAGGTGGAATATTAAAGAATGTCGTAGGTGCAGTAGCTCCTACATTAGGCTCTGCATTAGGTGGGCCTATGGGAGGAATGGCAGCTAATATGATAGCAGATGTATTGGGAGTTCCTAATACACCAAAGGCTATTGAGAAAGCTGTACAGAATGCTACACCTGAACAGATGTTACAGCTGAAAAAAGCTGAACAAGACTTTGAGTTAAAGATGAAAGAGCTTGAAGTAGACGTATTTAAATTAGAAGTAGCTGACACGCAAGATGCTAGAGGAAGATTCAGTAAAGACTGGACAGCACGTATTATGGGCGTAGCTACATTAGGTGGTTTTTTAGGGTATATCTTTTTAGTTACTCTACAACCACCAGAACAGAACAGCGAAGCTCTAATAAACTTAGTGCTTGGTTATCTAGGTGGATTAGCCTCGGCTGTAATCAGCTTCTATTTTGGAGCTTCACATAAACAGGAGTAATAATGGAAAATTTAATAGGATTTATAATCATTGCTGGTATCGTAGGATATGTTATCTACAGAAAAAAACCAGAGTGGTTTGAAAAGATTTTAGGCTTAATTAAAAGGTCTAAATAGAGTCTGTTTAAGACTCGATAATTACTAGATAGAGTTTCGAGTATCTAGTAGTTAAAACTCTCTTAGAATGGCTCTATGAGCGTCTAAGAGGTATACATAACTTGCTTAATAATAAGGAGAAAAATTATGGTTATTAAGAATAACTTGGTGGACTTTTATTCACCCTCATTTACATCTATGTTCGTTGGATTTGATAGATTGTTTGACAGTTTATCTAAGGCTACTGAAATATCAGTACCGACATATCCACCTACAAACGTAAGTAGAGATGGAGAGAACTACACTATCGAAATGGCTCTCGCAGGGCTAGACGATAACGACATAGAAGTTGAAGTACAGGAAAGAACTTTAACAATAATGCACGAATCGTCTGAAACAAAGGAGGAAGGCAAACTCTTTAAGGGAATTGCCCAACGCTCTTTCAGACGACAATTTAAGTTGGCTGATGACATTGAAGTCGTTGGTGCAACCTTGAGGAATGGTCTTCTACGTATTAACTTAACTAGGTTTATTCCAGAAGAGAAGAAGCCTAAACAAATTAAGATTGAAACTTAGATGAAATCAGTTCCCTTATGGCTGGACGATGGTACAATACGCAAGAGGAGATTGAGGAAGATAAAGAGGAGAAGAGATACGGACTTAGCCGTACTCGTAGGCATAGGCTCATTATGCACATTCTTTTTGTTTACCTTATAATTGATATAATTGCAGACTTTACATAATTTTGAAATCACGATAGAGAAGTGTAGGATTAATGCACCCAAAAAAAGGTAAAGAGAAAACAATTAAAGATATTATTACTAATATGGAAAGCATTCATAATGGTCGTTGGAACTGGTATCAAGATCAAAAGGAAGAAGAACCTAAAAAATCCAGTCATTACGAAGGTTGGTTTTGGGATTCTGATACTAAATCCTTTAAAAGGTGGGAGGACTTAAAGTTTAATGGATAGTGTGATAACATTAATCAATGAGGTTGGTGTTCCAGTAGCAGGACTTTTAGGACTAGGGTGGTTACTTTGGCAATTGCTGTCAAAGATAATGGGAACTATTGAACAGAAGATAGATGCAACTGATGCTTCAATAAATGCTAAACAAGATGCTATGGAAGAAAGAATAACTTCTAAGTTAGACGCACAACATGGGATGATTGTTGCTTTAATAGATAGGATTAGAGCAGTTGATAATCAAACAATCAGGCAGGACATACTTTTAAAAACTTTATTAGGTGTACCAAATCTAATAGAGATAGATAAAGTAGCAAAAGCAGACAGAGATGACCAGAGGAAAGATTAATGGATAGTACTAAATGGATATGGATAATAAGCTTAGTCATGGTACTAAGTATTTTTGCACTTAATATAAACGCAGATGAGATAGTACATAAGTTTAAGAATCCTTCCTTTAGTGGTAACAACACCAGTTCACATTACCTTACTATAGAGAACCAAGAGTTCAATCGTAAGGAAGCATTAAAGGCAGAGATCAAAGCCCTTAAAGAAGCTGCAGAAAGAGAGGAAAATAATACAACACTTGCAAGGTTCATTAGGAATCTTGAATCTCGTATCTATGCTCAGTTATCTAGACAATTAGTAGAGAACTTGTTTGGTGAAAATCCTAAGACAGAAGGTATATTAGAATTATTAGGAAATATAATTGAGTATTGGGTTGTCGATGGTATGATAACTCTAAAGATTACAGATGAAGATGGGAATGTCACGACTATTACTTTGCCTATTGGCGATTTCACTTTCTAGCTGTGCAGTAAAATATGATGAGTTACTAACAAGAGGTGGTATACCTGTTATTAGTATTCAAACTACTCAGATATTAGAACTACAGTCAGAAGAATTAAAGAACATTGAGCCTCCAATAAGAAGGCCTACTATAGCTGTATATCCTAATGGTTTTTCAGACTTAACAGGACAGAGAAAAAGTAACAGTCAGTTTGCATTGTTTAGTACTGCAATATCACAAGCACCTGATGCTTTCTTAATAAGAGCTTTGAAGCACGCAGGAAATGGTGAGTTCTTTCAAGTAGTAGAACGTATTGGTTTAGATAATCTTACGAAAGAAAGACAATTAATAAGAAGTACTAGAGAGAAATTTGAAGAGAACAAAGACCTAAAGCCCTTACTGTTTGCAGGGCTATTGGTCCAAGGTGGTGTCACAGCATATGATACTAACCTTAGAAGTGGTGGACTAGGAGCAAGATACTTAGGTATAGGCAGTAGCAAACAATACAGAGAAGATACTGTCACAGTCTCACTACGTTTAATATCTGTATCAACAGGTGAAGTGTTAATAGAAGTAACAACTGCTAAGACACTTCTATCTGTTGGAGTCTCGCAAGATGTTTTTCGTTTCATCGAGATGGGCACAGAGCTTGTTGAAATCGAGGGAGGTGTCGCAGAAAACGAAAGTGCTTCTATAGCTTTGCAAAAGGCAATAGAAGAAGCTGTTTTAAAAATGATTCAAATAGGTTTTGGGAGGAACTATTGGACTTATGAATAAATTTTTAACATTATGTTTAGTATTGTTAGTTGGATCAGTTTACGCTGCAGATAATGAAATATATGTAGATCAATCTGGTGCTACTGCTAATCTTGATTTAGAACAGCTAGGTTCAGGCAACATAATAGGAGGAACGGACTCTACTGCAGGTGATTTAACTGCCTTAGATTTGGATGGAAATACTATGACATTAGATATTAATCAAATAGGAAGTTCTAACAAATTCTTAGGTGATATATTAGCTAATACGTTTACAGGCTTCTTTGAATTTGATGGAGACTCTAACGTATTTAATATTCAAGTTGATCCTACTGATACATATGGTGCTGATAGTGGTAACTTTAATGTAGATGTAACTGGAAGTAGTAATGATTTTACACTTAATGTAGGTACATCTGCAATGGCAAGTACGCTAGACTTAGACTGGATAATTCAAGGTGACAGTAACGAATTTGATTTTGATATAGATTATGATTCAGCGACTAACTACGTTGACGTAGATGGTGATTCTAATACTGTTACGTTTGATGCTGATGGTTATGCTAATGGGTATTTCTATCTAGATCATACAGGTAACGACAGAACATTTAATATACAACAACAGAGTTTATTAGCACGTGATTGGCTCAAGATACTTTCTACTGGTAGCAATGGTACTATTTGTGTCATCCAAGACGATGATGGCACAGCAGTCGGATGCTAACATTGGAGACATAACAGAACTAAACGGAACTGCACAAGTTCTACGAGATAAGGCTTATGGTGCTGAACTTGATTTTGATGTTCAACATCTTGATGATGTTCGCACCTCTGCTGGAAGACTCGCTATAACCTTTCTGGACAACAGTAAGGTCAGACTTACTGAACATTCTAAACTTGTCATAGATGAATATATCTATGATCCTAATCCAAGCAAATCTAAAATGGCTCTTACGTTTGCTAGTGGTACTGCTAGATTTATAACTGGTGGTCTCGGTAGAATTAACAAAGAGAACATATCAATACAAACCCCAACTGCCAGCATCGCAATACGTGGTACAGATTTCACTTGTACTGTAGATGAACTCGGCAGGTCTTTAATAATTTTATTACCTGATGAAAATGGTTTAGCTAGTGGAGAGATTACAGTCTCTACTGCTATGAGTACTGTTGTGCTCAACAAACCTTATCAAGCTACAACTGTAACAGTCTTTGAAAGCTCTCCAAGTAAACCTGTAATATTAGATTTAACTCTAGACATTATAGATAATATGCTTATTGTAACTCCTCCAAAAAAGGAACAGGTTATACAAGAAGAAGGTACAGCTCAATCATCTAATGTATTTTTAGACTTCAATGATTTAGATATAGATTATTTAAATGAAGATTTCTTAGATGCAGAGGCTGAATTAGAATTCTCAGAATTAGATATAAACTATTTAGATGTAAACTTCTTGGAAGATTTATTAGATATAGTTTCAGAATTAGATATGATTGAAGCTGAAGATGAGTTGGCTAGAGATGCGTCAGGTATTAGTGTACAAGGTACATCAATCGGTCAGGACATGGAGACTCAGATAACTACCTTAATACAAGGACAAACTATTAGTTTAAGAAGAAGCGTAAGTGAATCAGTACGTTTAGACTTAGATGGTTCTGGAAGTTATACAGTTATATTTATACAGGATGGAGTTACTAAAACTATTACAGTTAATGGTGGTAGCTCTTCAACAATTACAATTACACAAGGATCAGGCTAATGAAGAAATTACAACTACTAGGTTTATTATTAATATTAGGAATACCTTTCGTATCAAACTTCACACCTTTAGAGATGATGAAGTTAAAAACATTTGACAAGTTTGTTAAGACTCCAGAACCTTCTAATCATTTTGTTATATTAAATATTACAGAAGATGACGTAAAAAGAGAAGGTGGGTATCCCTTACCAAGACAAAGACTGGCAGAAATACATTTAGATATATTAAATTCTGGAGCACTAGGGGTAGGATATGTTATCTCTTTCTCAGAGCCTGATAGACAAGGAGGTGATCAAGACTTCGCAAGGGTTCTAAGACTACATCCTAGTGTTCTTTCTATGTTTGAACATGACAATGGTAACTATCCTCCTACTGTAGGTACAGTTATATTAGGTGATAACATAGGAGGTTACACAGCTAAAGGTGTTGTAGAGAATATAGATATTCTTAAACAAAGTGCAACACAAGGTATAGCTTCTGCTCCTATAGATGTCGATGGATTAGTTAGAAGACTTCCTTTACTAATGCGTACTCCTGATGGATGGGTAGCATCTGTAGGCACACAGATATTAAAGGTTATGGCTAATGCAGATACGTATGTAATTAAAACTAATCCTAATGGTATAGAAGAAATAAGAGTAAAAGGATTACCTCCAGTACCTGTTGATTCATTAGGAAGAAAGTGGATTAGTTGGATTAATACTCCTCAAACTACATTAGAAGAGATGGATGTTGAGAATAAATTTGTTATAGTTGGAGTAACTGCTAATGGAGTAATGCCACAACTTAGTACTCCAGTTGGATTGCTTGAACCTCATAAAATTCAAGCTGCTTTAGCTGAATCAATTTTAGTACAAGACAGCCCTTATATACCTGATTACAGTAAAGCTTTAGAGTTGTTTATATTTACTTTATCTATTGTTTGTATTTGGATATTCTTAAATAATTTAGGTATAACTTTAGGACTTTTAGTTAGTGGTACTATTTGGATTGCTACAGGGATTTTAGGAATGTACTTAATTAGACGTGGAATTTTAATAGATGTAACGTGGACATTATTATCACAATTTGTTACAGCTGCAACAGCCTTCTATTTAAATTTTAGAATTCAATTTAAGTTGAGACAGCAGATTAAGAAACAATTTGAACATTACCTTGATCCAAGACAGGTTAAAAAACTACAAGACAATCCAGACCTTTTAAAGTTAGGTGGAGAAAGAAAGCGTTGTACTTATTTATTTACAGACGTAAGAGGATTTACAGCTATGTCGGAGAAGTTAGAGCCAGAAGAAGTTACTGAGATAATGAATGTAGCTCTTACTATACAAGCTGATGCTGTTAAGAAACATGGTGGTATGGTAGATAAGTATATAGGAGATGCAATGATGGCTATCTTTAATGCTCCTATGGACCTACCTAATCACGAACAGAAGGCTGTAGATTGTGCGATAGAGATTCAACAGAACATAAAGAATATAAACTTAGGAGTTAATATAGGTATAGGGATTAATACTGGCGATGCTATCATTGGGAATATGGGAAGTGATGATAGGTTTGACTATACAGCTATAGGTGATGCTGTAAATGTAGGAGCTAGAACTGAGTCAGCTTGTAAAGAAGCAGGAGCAGACTTACTTATAACTAAAGCTACTATGTCTAACTGTAATAATAAGTTTAAAGAACTTAAACCTATTAAAGTTAAAGGTAAGTCTAAACCTCTAGAAATCTATACTATTAAATAGCAGAGTTCAAAGCATCTAATTCTGTTTCTAATTCATTATGAATATTATGGATTCTTTGTCTACCTTCTCTAATTACAGTTTGTATTATTTTTAAATCTCTACCTTTAAAAACTTTATTTGCATCTTCTAACGGAAGCCCTCCAACTTCTGTTACTAAATTACCTTTAGTATCAAATAAGACACGAAACGATAATATGTTCGCTTCCTTTGCTTTCATATTTATATCTCCGTAAAGCTAATCTTTTCTTGTTTACCTCTAAGTCCTGCTTTCATATACGCAGTTGCTCTACCTTCAAAGAAGTTCTGATGTTCAACACCAAGTACTTCATCTAACCAAGGTAAAGGATTCTCTCGTTGATCAAAGTTAGTTTTTAATCCTAACTGTAACAATCTTCTATCAGCTATATAACGATTGTATGCATACATATCTTTCTTTGTAAGCCCTTGCATATCTCCCATTTCAAATACGAGGTCGAGGAACTTATCCTCTAACTCAACCATTTCTCTACATATATCATAGAGTTCCTTCTTGAATTTATCTGTCCATATATCCAAGTTCTCTTTTATAAATTCTCTAAACAGTTGTGTCATAGCTTCAACGTGAAGTGACTCATCACGTATAGAGTATGTAACAATCTGGCCCATACCTTTCATCTTTCCAAATCTAGGAAAGTTTAATAAGATTGCAAAGCTACTAAATAATTGTAGTCCTTCTGTAAAAGCTGAATAGACTGCTAAAGTTTTAGCTATTGCTTTCTTATTTTTTAATGTAGGTTTAAAACTATTTACGTAATCATGTTTATTAGACATCTCCTCATACTCAGCAAAGGCTTTATATTCTATCTCAGGCATACCTACTGTATCTAATAATAAACTATATGCGTGTTGATGTATGGATTCCATATTGGCAAAGGCTGTCATCATCATTCTAGCTTCAGGTTTCTTGAATATTCTCATATACTTATCTATATAACCTGAACCCACATCTACATCTGATTGAGTAAACAATCTAAATATCTGTGTTAATAAATTCTTTTCTTCATTACTAAGTTCCTGCCAGTCCTTTACATCTGTGTGTAATGGTACTGATTCAGGAAGCCAATGCATTTGGTTTTGTTCTACATACTTATCAAACATCCAAGGATGATCAAAAGGTTTATAGTAATCTCTATTACTTAGCAGACTCATTTTCTTGCTCCTTCAATTCTTCATATTTATCTAGTAACCACAACCAATAGAGTTGTGTGTATTCTTTTTCTTCTAAATGCTTACTCTGTCTAGTATTGTTTTCATCACAATAATCTAACCACATCCTTCTACAAAACTGTTTAAAAGATGTATTTGCCATTAGAAATGATCTCTTAAAGCTTTTAACTTTTCTTCAGCACTTGTTAAGTTGTCTAGTAACTTATCCATGTCCTCTATTATATGTGGATGTTCTCCTACTCCTACACTAACTTCAAAGTAATTATCTAATTCAGCTTTAGCTATAGCTATATCAGCTTCATACTTTTTATGTAGTGCATCAAATTTAGTTTCTCTTCTTGTATCTTGACTCATAATTATCCTTCACAACTTAGACATTCTATGTCTTCTAATTTAACTCTTGGAATCTTTACATTAACATTCTCTGCATTACGAGCAGCATTTGATCTAAAGTAATATAAAGACTTTAACTTATTAACACCATACCAATGAACATCATTTACATACTGTAAGTATTCATCATGTACTTCTTGAGACTCGGTAGCTTTTGGCATATTAAAGAAAAGGTTTACACTTTGACTTTGACATACGTATTGTTGTCTCATGTGTGCGTGTTCTACTAAATAGATTTGATTAATCTCAGGTGCTGTTTTAAATATTTCTTTTTCTTCTTCTGTTAAAATATCTAAATGCTGAACAGAACCATCTGACCCTGCTATATCTTTCCATATCTTTTCTCTTTCCTGTACATTAATTCCTTTCTTCTTGAGTAGCTTTTCTAGAAATCTATTTCTGACTTGGTAGCTCCCGGATAAAGTTTTGTGCGTATATACGTTAGCACGATATGGCTCAATACTAGGGGAAGTACCCCCACATATAATACTACTACTGGCATTAGGAGCAATAGCCAAAAGATGAGCGTTACGATGCCCACTACCATGTATATCAGGAGCTTCGCCACGTTCATCAGCAAGTCTTTTTGTAGCTTCCAAAGCTTTGTTCTTGATCTCTGAAAAGATAATGTTGTTATTACTCGTTGCGAAGAGCCCATTAAAAGGTAGTGCTTTGCTTTGGAGAAAAGCATGAAAGCCCATCGCTCCAAGACCCACCGACCTCTCTCTATATGCAGAATAAGCTGCTTTAACCATTCCTTCTTTTTCTTCTCTGACATAATTTTTAAACCTCTTAAAGTTTGCATTGTATCCACCTAATCCTGAAGTGTCTACAATCGCTTCGATAAAATGTTCTAACACATTATCAAGCATAGTTATTAAATCATCTATAAACTTATCGTCCTTCTTCCATTTATCGAAGTATTCTAAGTTTACACTCGATAGACAGCAGACAGCAGTACGTTCTTCATTCGTAGGTAATACTATCTCTGAACATAAGTTACTCTGTTTAATTTCTAAACCTAAGTCCTTTTGTTCTTGACGTAACTCTTGATTACATCTGTCTATATTTATTAAGTATGGCTCACCTGTTTCTGCTCTGGCATTTAACAGTTGCCACCATAAATCTCTAGCACTAACAGTCTTAACAGCTTCCCCTGTCTTAGGATCAATTAATCTCCAGTCATCATCGTCCTGTACTGCTCGTAAGAATTCGTCTGTTAGATTAACTGCGTTGTGTATATTTAAATTCTTTCTATTTATATCTCCACCAGATTCTTTACGCATGTTAATAAACTCTTCTATCTCTGGATGGTCTATATCAGAATAAGCTGCATAACTTCCACGTCTTGTTGTGCCTTGATTAAATGCTAACATCTCTGCATCTACTACGTGCATAAAAGGTATTGATCCAGTAGACCTAGAACCATGTCTAGTAGCTACTCCATTACTTCTAACCTCTCCCCAATAGCCACCAATACCTCCACCTGAACTAGCTAACCATATGTTCTCGTCATAATGATCAGACAATCCTCGTCTACTATCAGGTACATAATTTAAAAAACAGCTGATAGGAAGTCCACGAGTAGTACCACCATTAGATAAGATAGGAGTACTAAACATAAACCAAAGATCAGAACTGTATTCGTAAAGTCTTTGAGCAAGTTCAAAATCAGTTTCTCCTTTATAAGTTGCAGCAAATACTGCAGCTCTTGCAAAAGCTTCTTGTGCATGAGTCTCATTCTCCCAAAAGTATCTGTCTTGTAAAGTATCTAAACTAAACTTATCCAGTTTCTTTTCTTTATTATAATCTATTACTATTCCTAAATAAGGCTTCTTGCCAACTTTATCTTCAATCATTCCCTTTCTCTTCTAATGTTTCTATTAATCTTTTATCATACCATTCAGCTTTTAGTAAGTCCTGAACACCATTCTTATATCTAAATCTCCATCTATACTTCAAAGAGTTACCACGTAAGTACCCAATAAATTCTTCAGTACTTAACATAGCTCTGATTGCATCTATACACTCTATCTCTCCTTGATTGTAATGCTTTGGATGATTCACTAAATCTTCTTTCTTTTTCTTAGTCATTAATGTAATACCTTTATTTCTCTTTCTTCTAATTCTAATTCTACTAGCTCGTGCATCTTTTCTAATACTTCAGTATCTATAGTATCTATATCATTACCATTAAATAAATAACTACCTACTATAGTAATTAAATCTTTTAAGTTAATACCATCTACGTTTATAAATTCTTCAGACATTTTCTGTATCTTTTAAAGTAATATTATTTATATTTATATTTTTTAAATTATATAATTTTTTAATTTTTTTAATAAACCATCTATAACTATAAGCAGATAATATAACTTTTCTATTAGCATAGATGTGTGTTTGATCTGGCATATACTTATCTAAATTTTCTACTGTAATATCCTGGTGCTGATCTTCTGGAATCATAGACTTTATCCAATCTACCATAAGTTCTTTAGCTCTTCTTCTTACGTGCTTTGCTTTTTTTGAATTCATTTGTTATCTCTTGTACTTTAGGTTCTTTAACAATAGTTGTAAAATAAGAAAGACCTTTAGCATACTTAAATATTCTTAATCCTTTACCATCATTAGTATCTTTATGACATTCAAACTTATGTCTACAATAAAAACATTCACGAGGTAGTTTCATATTACCTGCTACACCATCAGGTACAGGATCATAACATTTTTGGGGAGGTTTAGTAGCTTTTAAAGCTTTCTTAACTGTATTTATTTTAGTCTTTATATTAGGTTTGTCAAGCTCTTCAGGAATAAATAATGCTAATTCTCCTGTTTCTTTATTTAAAGCTAAGAAGCCTCCTTTACTTGTACCCATAGCTTCTTCGTAACTAGCAAGTTGAGCCATGTAACCAAAGCTATCCTGTTCAGCTAATGTTCCATCCCTAAACTTTTTAAATGAGAAACCAGACGCAGTTTTTATATCAACTACTTCTCCGTCTATTGTACAATCCATATGTCCTTTAACTCCATTAACAGTTACACTCCTTTGCTCGTCATCTACTTTATGTCCTGCTAACCTAACTAAGAATAAAACAATTTCTTCTAATATATGTCCGTATAAAAACTTAATAAAAGTTGGAGGAGTGATAGGGGTATTACTATCTTCCAAGTTCATATCATACCATAACTGTCTAGGTGGCCTTCCTATATTAGACATTCTTAAAGTGTCTGTACTATTTCTAGGTTCAGGGTGTGCCCAGCTTTTAAGAGCAGTCTTAATAGATTCTCCTAATTCGTCTATATCTTTATCAGATACGTCTAACTGTTTACCTTCTCCTAAGACAGATAACTTTTTATAGATGTCATCTACTAAGGTGTTTAGTTTCTTTTTACTCATGTTCTATGTTTAACAAACTTTAATTTACGAGTCTCGGCATCATAATATAAATACTGTACGCCTAACTTCTTTTGATGTTCAGTCCTTTTTCCTGTAGGTTTAAAATCTGTATAGCTTTTACCTTTCTTACTTCGATAAGACTTAACATCTATTAATGTTAACTCTCCTGTCTTAGATATAGCAATGAGATCAACACCTCCTGTACATCCACAGTTTCTAAATACTTCATAGCCATTATCCCATAACCAAGTGGTAGCATAATGTTCTGCCATGTCTCCTACTCTATTACCTTCAATGTGTTTCATATTATCTTCCTTCATCTAATTCCATACCATCTTTTGAAATCCACATACCTTCTGTCCAATAAACACAAGGCTTACCATTTATCAATCTATAACTATCACCTCCACCATCATAGGCATCAAACATTTTTTCCCAAAAGTTATCTGAGTCAACCTCATCCCTAAAATACCAACCAAAATGTTTATCTTCAGGATCAGATAGTTTAATAAGTTTCAAAGGAACTACCTCATCTTCTCCACTAAATGTTACTTTAGAGTATGAATATAAATACTGTGCACGAACCATTACTTCTAATGGGCCTTTCCGTTCAGCATTACATATTATATCTACAACAACCAAAGGTGTTCTACCTTTAGGTAATCTAAACATAACTGTATCTTTCCGTGGCCAAACTTTATTATAACCATAATCGTTATGATGCCTCCATATTACGAGGTCTTTTATTTTAACAGTTTCAATGTGTTTCACTCCAATTATCTCCTATTTTGTATTCACCATCCATAGGACAGCGAAGATTATAAAACTCACCTGCCTTAACAATACAGCCAACAGCACGTTCACCTACAAAGTCTGCTATATCTTCTCTAACTTCCATCTGCCATTCATCATGGATATTAGCTACGAATCTAGCATCAAGTGTATTTAATTTAATTAATGACTGTAACATTATTAAAGCTCGCTTCATAACAATAGCTCCTCCACCTTGTAATAAAGTGTTGAGAGCAGCATGAGAATGACGAACAAATAACTTTCTGTTATCTAAACCATTTATGAAATTTTGTTGCGAGACTTTTCTAACTGCATCTCCAAGTCTTTTAAATGATAGTTTATTATCATAGAAATGTTGTCTAAGTCTTTTGCCATCTTGGATACTTCCTCCAACCACACTTCCAAGTTTTGCATCTCCTGCTCCGTAGATAAGGGCATAGATGAAAGTCTTCGCCTGATCTCTTGATTTAAGTCCTGCAAGTTTTTGATTAAAGGTATGTATGTCTCCGTTAATGATTTCATTTGTAAACTCCTCATCGTTCATATAATGTGCAAGCATTCTTAATTCTAAACTACTTGCATCTATTCCTACTAATTTATATCCTTCAGGAACTGTCCAACAAGAACGACATTCTTGTCCAAAAGGACTTTTAATACTTGGTACTTGAGCCATGTTAGGATTTCTATGGGCCATTCTTCCTGTAATAGTACCATTAGGAATAACAAAACCATGTACCCTATCATCCTCTCTCTGTGCTTCAATCCATGAATCTACCTGTGCTATGCGCTTCTGTAATAGTAAAAACTTAGCTATCAACCTAGCCTGTGGGATATTACTTATATTAGCTAAAGTCTTTTCATCTACAATAGGCTGTCCAGTAGGGGTAAATCTTTTAGGTTTCCAACCAAACTCTATTAAATATTCTCCTATCTGTTTACGTGAACCTAGATTAAAGTCCTGTAACTTTCTACGCATGAAAGGAGTTGTATCATTAGTAGCTACTCTATCATTGTATTCTTCTTCTGATAATCCTTTCTTAGATAATGTTCCATCTTTCTTTAGTACAGGCTTAACTTCTTTAATGTCAATCAACTTAGGTTTAAATACCTGATGTACTTCTTCCTCAATCTTAAACATCCTTTCTCTTAGATCAGCTAATAACAACTCAGCCTGTTTATCGTTAAATAAGAATCCATTTACTTCTTGTTCTTTTAATATCTTAGCAGTCTCATGTTCTAAATAAACACTATCTTTTGAGAAACCTGCGCTCTCTTTTTTAAGTCTTTCAAGTACTAATGCATTTAATTGTACATCTCTTGTACAGTAGTTTAACATATCAATACTATAATTTTCGTAGTCCTCAAACTCTATCTTATGTAGTTTAAGTCTATGTCCCCAAGAATCTAAACTGTGTCCTCCCTCTCTTACTGGATTAAACAGTCTAGATAAAACTAAAGTATCTACTACAGACTTACTGGATAAATCTATATTACCAAACTTCTCTACCATTGGTATATCAAAACCAATAATATTATGTCCTATTAATTTATCAGCACTCTGTAATAAAGCGTAACCTTCAGAAAGTTTTTCTGGAGGAAACTTATATAGTTCTTTAGTCTCTACATCTTGAGCTACAATACAATGTATCTTAGTAGCATTAAGATCGTCAGTTTCTATGTCAAATACTAAGTTCATTTCCGTCATTGTTAAATTCATATTCATGTAAAGGTACTTCACTAAGTCTACCAGTATCTTGATCGTAGAGTAAAGAGGTAGCTAATCCCACATTCCCTGTGTATCTGGATTTTAATACTCGGACTCTTGTTGTGTTAGCTTCATCTGGATCATCTGATTGTTGATCTCTTTCTAAACTTATAACACAATCACTTAATTGTCCTATACTATTGCTACCCCTAAGATGTGAAAGATTAACTTCTATTCCATTCTCATGTCCTTTATTCCCATCAACCCTTCTAAGGTGCGAAACTAATATAATTCCTGCTCCTGTCTCTTCTACTATACTCCTTAATCGTGTCATAATATCATCAATAGCTCTACGCTCATCTCGTTCATGTACAGCTGATACTAACATATGTAAATGATCTATAACTACCCACTTACAATCACATCCTATGATCATGTATCTAAGTTTAGAAAAGATTTCTTCGATACTATTAGTACCAAAGTGAGCGTGTACCCACACTCTATCTTTATTCGCTCCGTCATAAAGAGTGTTGAACAATCTATCCAGTTCTTCAGTAGAAAACTTTTCTCTTTCTTGATCTATGTAGAGTCTAGCATTAGCTTCAATAGAAAGAATACCATCAACAGTTCTCCTCCAATCTTCTTCTAATGCTATGACTCCAACATTATCTGTTGTATTCATTATTAAATGATGTTCTAACTCTCGTGTTACAGAAGACTTACCAAGACCTGTGCCTCCTGTAAGGACAACCATTTCAGATTGTCTCATTCCTAATAGCTTCTTATTTAATCCTTCCCAAGGATAAGGTATACTTTCTTTATATTCTCTATTATGAAATTTCTTTCTTAGTTCAGAGATGTTTATGACTCCACTAGGAGTGTAGACCTTTGCATCCCAAAAGGATTGGAGGAATTGCTTATGTGCATTAGCCTTGAGCATATCATTAGCATCTTTAAATCCATTAGGTAAGTTCATTATCTTAGCTTTTCCTGGTTTTATTATCCTAGCTAATTGTTTAGAGGCTTCTTTCCCTGACTTGTCTTTATCAAAACAAATAACAACAAACTCAAACCCCTCTACAAATTCTAAACTTTCTTTAACAGACTTAACAGCACTATTAGCTCCAGAAGGAATAGAAACTACAGGCCATTTATTTCCTGTAAGTTGGTGAGCACTTAAAGCATCCAGCTCTCCCTCTACAATCATAAGGTATTTACCTCCTGATTTAAAAAGGTTCTCACCAAACAATCCTACTTCGCCTTGTGTTCCTGTCCACCTGAAATTTTTAGTAGCAACTGTTCTAATCTTAGAAGCTGTTAGAGTATTCTCTGAATAGTAAGGATACATATGTTCAATAATATTTCCTTGTTGATCATACAATAACTTAACCCCATATTTTCTAGCAGTCTCTTCTGATATATTTCTATCTGTTATACTACCGAAAACATATTTAGAATTATCTCCAGTTGGTATAGGAGGTGTGGTATACTCAGGTTTATGATTAATTAACTCTTCGTTGTATCTAAAAGGTTTATCTCCTTCAACATTATGACTATGACACCAAGCTGTACCATTAGAAAATACTGTTAAACATTTCTTATGCTTACAGATAGGGCATGATTGATGTGTTTTAGCTACTCCAGAAGAAGGCATATACAACTACTCCTTTAAATTTTAAAATTGAGTGGATAGTGTACAAATAAGGAGACTACCCACTCGTTCAGGCACAACTATTCTGAGTCAGTATCCTCTTCTTCAGAGGTTTCATCTTCAGATACAGTTTCTTCTCCATCATTATTAACAATGTCTACAATTCTATTAGAGAAAAAGTTAATACCAGCTTGTACCTCTTCAAGGTCTAAGACCATATTAGCTTTCTTCTGATTTAATCTTTGCAGTCTTCCGAAAACTCCTTGTCCTTCTTCAGGTAAGTCTTCAATATTGATCTGCACATCATCAATAGTGATGAAAGGTTTTTGTGGTTCATTCATATTATCTTCTGTCATTTAAAACTCCAGTTCTTCTTCTTCGTTAGTAATCCCAAGCTCATCACCATCCATAGTAGTACCTTCATACTCTATGAGATTAGTTACTTGAACAGCTTGTAGGTCTAGTCCTTTACCTGTCCTTCCACCGAATTCCCATTCGTAAGGTCTACATTGAACAGTAGCTGAAGAACCATTACCTACTCTAAATTCTAAAGGGTTCTTATCTGCATCTACTAATTTAGGTACAGAATTCAGACTTCCATCTTTCCTTCTTACCTTTCTTTTAATAGTTACAAAAGGTGAATATTCTTTATCATCTCTAACATTAAATCCTTCTGCTCTTAACTTACTAGCAGTTTCTTCATCAAGAGATAGGTCTAAAGAATACTGGTCTTTAGAAAACTCAGTAGTACCAGGGGTTGTTATGTTAGGCCATAATAAAATACCTTTCAATAACATATCTTTTCTCCTATTTTTT
>TARA_R100000664_G_scaffold12372_1_pt1 | contig 24767 bp, 34 predicted proteins | sample TARA_R100000664 | Tara Oceans TARA_R100000664 (sample SAMEA2622705) | marine metagenome | biome: marine biome (ENVO:00000447); feature: deep chlorophyll maximum layer (ENVO:xxxxxxxx); material: "saline water (ENVO:00002010), including plankton (ENVO:xxxxxxxx)" | depth 115 m | reverse complement strand
CGGCCAGATTGTTTGGGATAAAAAAGCCCCAGGCATGGGTGGCGGCTTACGTTATCAACACGAAAACATTGCATGCGCTGGAGACCCCAGCCGTTGGTCTGGTGCGTTTAGCATTATCTCAATCTACGCTTCCGGGTGGATCAGACGAGACGCGCAAAAACACCCGCACCAAAAGCCGATTCAGCTTATGGAAATGCTGTTGCGCAACTTTAACGCCGAACACATTCTTGACACATTTATGGGCAGCGGCACAACAGGCGTTGCGTGCGCAAGTCTAGGCCGCAAATTTATCGGCATCGAGATAGAAGAAAAGTATTTCGACATCGCCTGTGAGCGCATCGAGAAAGCCTACGCGCAGCCCGACCTATTCATTGAGCCACCGAAGAAACCCGAACAACTGGGGATTCTAGACGATGCCTAAACAAGCCCTTCACTCCGTAATGCCCACCAAGCAACGCGGGCAACACGACCCCCTCATTATCGAAGCCCCCGAGAACGAAAGCGGAGAGGTAAGGAGTAGGGCGAGGGTAAAATGGCCCACCACCATCCATCGTTTACATGGGCGTGGCAAGATAACCGAGGATCAGTTTTTAACTGCCCGAGATCTACAGAATTGCCACCATGTAGCGGTTGGATCACCGCAGGTAATTAGCCAATACTCGGATATGGTGGGGCATGGCAGCGTGCAATCTGCGTTCGCCAGATCGGAAGATGCTTGGAGTGCTTGCGTTATGGCTGCGGCTGTATGTGGCGAGAAGCACTGGCGTGTGGTGCGAGATATCGTAATAGCAGATGACCCGCCCATCACCCGCCATAGGTTGCGCTGGCTAAAGGAGGGCTTGGACAAGCTCGATAAGTGGGGTGGGTTGGCAAGGGGTGTTAGCGAATGACGCGGGAAGAGGCTTGGCGAGACCACTGCATTTTGTGCTTGCAAAAGGGCAAATAACAATATATGCTATTTCTAATATCTAAAGCTATGCTTAGATTTCAATCCCTTCGGAGACAAAAGATGATTTCCCGCCCCTAAAGAGGGCGCAAGCATTATTTAAACAACACCCTGCGGGCCTCTCGACGATGCACACTCGCGGGGTTTTTTATTGAAAGGCCTAAGAATGTATGGAATGATGAAGGGTAAAAAAGCAAAGCCTGCGAAGCGTAAGACTACCAAAGCCAAAAGCAAGAAGAAGATGCCGATGGGCACGAAAAAGCGGACGTACAAATAATGCCGGCGACCAAAAAAACGGCCTGGGCTCTATGCCAATATCGCAGCTAAAAGGCGTAGAATCAAAAGCCAAAAAGCGGCCCATAATGAAACACGATCTATTCTCCGTATCCCATGACATCAACACCGGTGAGTACTGGGTATCCCTTGGCCCCTTCACCGAAGAAGCAGAAGCGATGTTCGTAGCGATCGATATTGAGGCAGTGGTTGCTATGCATGAAAGGGAACAATTCGGGGATACGGTTCACTAATTTATTCCACCCAATTTTCAAGAGGTTGTAATATTTAATCATGGCTAAAGGTCCGGGCCGCCCTAAGGGAGCGCGGAATAAAGCAACTGTGCAAGTGCGCGAACTGGCTAGACAGCACGCCAAGAGGGCGATAGGCGCATTGCTCGATATCACCGACGACAAGGAAGCGCCCCACGCTGCGCGCGTGTCTGCGGCCAACAGCCTCTTGGACCGAGGGTTCGGCAAACCCAAGCAGGAAACCGAATTAAGCGGTGGGCTGCATTTTGAAAAGATAGTCCGCGAGATTGTCGAGCCTTAATATTCCCACGGCGAAGGTTTTTCGCCCGCTGCTGGGGAATTATCGTTACAAGGGCGCACACGGTGGCCGGGGGTCCGGGAAAAGCCATTTCTTTGCTGGCCTTGGCATCGAGAATTGTTTAATCCGACCTCCGTTCAGCTTGTTGTGCATTCGTGAAATCCAGAAAAGCCTTAAGGATTCAGCCAAACGCCTGCTGGAAAATAAAATCAGAGACCACGAAGCTGGTGGGGCCTTCGACGCGCGCAACGATGAAATTCGCACGCCCGGCGGCGGCGTTATTTCATTCGTGGGTATGCAAGACCATACGGCGGAGAGCGTTAAGTCGTTTGAGGATTACGACGCGGCCTGGATTGAGGAAGGGCAGACGCTATCCGCCCGCAGCCTTGAATTGCTTCGACCCACTATTCGTAAGCCCGGGTCAGAGATTTGGGGCGGTTGGAACCCAAGGCACGAAACAGACCCAATAGACCGCCTGTTGCGTGGCACAGCCTTGCCTCAAAGTGCAATGGTGGTGAGGGCAAACTACACAGATAATCCGTGGTTTCCGGCAGAGTTGGAAGACGAACGCCAATTCGACCTAAAGAACAATCCGGACCGCTACGCACACATTTGGTTGGGCGAATACGAGCCCACCGCGATCGGTGCAATTTGGGATAGGCAAACAATTCATGCCCACCGCCGTGAGGCCGCAACCTGTGAACGGATAGTGATTGCGGTTGACCCTGCGGTTAGCTCAGAGGCGGGCTCAAACGAACACGGAATAATTGTCTGCGGCCTTGGTGAAGATCAGCGCGGCTATGTCCTGGATGACTACAGCTTGGGCGGTACGCCCCGAGAATGGGCCAACAGGGCTATTGCGGCCTATGACCGCTATGAGGCCGATGCAATTGTTATCGAAGTGAATCAGGGCGGCGATATGGTTAGACACACCTTAGAAGCCGCTAGGCCTGGCCTCCCCATTGTGGAGGTAAGGGCGACACGCGGAAAGCATGTAAGAGCAGAACCCATATCCGCCCTGTACCAATTGGGCCGCATCTCGCATGTCGGGGCGTTCCCCGAGCTTGAAAGCCAAATGTGCCAGATGACGGCAGCGGGCTATGAGGGCCAGGGGAGCCCCGACCGTGTGGATGCTCTGGTTTGGGCATTTACAGAACTATTCCCGCAGATGACGCGGGAGAAATCAAACCCGAAACATGTAGAAGCACCGGCAATGTCCGGTGGATGGATGGCTTAGTGGAAACTCAGACTGAACTCGCCACGCGCTTGGTTGAAGAGGCGCTGGAAGAAAACCCCGACTTCGCCACATGGACCCAGTTCGCGCAGGAACTCTACTTAGAAAACAAGGTCCGCGAGGCCATAAAATCCCCCGAGGTTGTGAATGGATAAAGACATACTTGCTGAGGCGTTGGAGAAATTCGACGAATCTCAGACAGTTTCTAGTCACAACCGAGATGAGGCGCAGGAAGACATACGCTTTGCGCGCCTGGCGGATCAGTGGCCCAAAGACATTAAGAAGATTCGCACCCAAGAGGGCCGCCCCTGCCTCACTATCAACAGGCTGCCTACGTTTATTCGCCAAGTAACCAACGAAGCGCGCCGCACAACGCCTGGCGTTAAAGTGCGCCCGGTAGACAATGGCGCGGACGAGGGCACCGCTGAGGTCATTGGTGGCTTGGTACGCGCCATAGAGCGCAAGGGCGGCGATGTCGCTAAGGATACCGCTGTTGATCACGCAGTAACGAGCGGGTTTGGCTTTTTCCGACTGGAAATCGATTATGTACATCCGATGTCGTTTGAAATGGAGTGCCGTTTCAAGCGTGTCCCAAACCCCCTGATGGTGCACTGGGATGTAAACAGCTCAGAGGCGGATGCCAGCGATTGGGAATATGCATTTGTCTCGGAGTTCTACACGAAAGAACAATTCGAGGCGGCTTACCCTGATGCGGACAAGGTTGAATTTGAAGGCTCGACATTTGACGGCGTAGAGCATTGGTTGAGCGATGACAATATTCGCGTTGCCGAGTATTGGGAGCGCACACAGGTCAAAAAGAAGATCGTTCAACTCAATAATGGCCGCGTTGTCCGCGAAGAACATTTGCCCGATCTGGCCCGGGAGGTTTTGGTCGCGGGCGGTATGGACTCGGAGATTGCCAAGCAGCTCAAGGATGATGAAGTCCTAACCGCTGCCAGCATTGACACGGGGCTAGAGGCTGTCCGCGAACGCGAAAGCACATTTAACGAAGTCACGCGCCGGGTTATGTCTGGCGCCGATGTTCTTGAGGAGTCCAAGTGGCCGGGCTCTACGATTCCGATTTGTCCTGTGTTGGGTGATGAGGTTTACAGCGAAGGGCGCAGGCATTTCCGCTCACTAATTCGCGATGCCCGTGACCCGCAGCAGATGTTCAATTACTGGCGCTCCGCCTCTACTGAGTTGGTGGCCCTGGCCCCCCGTGCGCCGTTTATCGGCCCGAAAGGTTTTGTGCCGAAGGGGCATGAAGAAAAATGGGCAACCGCTAACACACGCTCCCACGCCCACCTGGAATATGAGGGCCAAGCGGCGCCGCAACGGCAGCCTTTTGCGGGCGTGCCCGCGGGCGCCATCCAAGAGGCTCTAAACGCATCAGATGATATCAAGGCCATTACTGGGATTTATGATAGTTCGTTGGGCGCGCGATCGAATGAAACAAGCGGCAGGGCAATCTTGGCCCGCGAGCGCCAGGGCGATATCAGCAACTATCATTTCGTTGATAACCTGAATCGCGCCGTTGAGTACGCTGGGCGGTGCTTGGTGGAAATTATCCCCCATGTGTATGGGGCCCGGGAAGCCATCCGCATACTTGGCCCCGACCAAAAAGAGAACGTTGTTAACCTAACCCAAGAAAACCCCGGCGAATTTAAAGAGGATGGTGAGCGCAAGCTCTATAATCTAGGGGTTGGCACCTACGATGTAACCGTTGAAAGCGGCCCGAATTTCGCCACACAGCGCGAAGAAACCCGCGAGGCATTACTTGAAATACTGCGGGTGTACCCCGCCGCAGCGCCGTTTATTGGCCCGATGCTACTGCGTCATATGGATGTAGTGGGGGCTGATGATCTGGCAGACAAGGTAGAGGCTGTAACTCAGCCGCAGCCGGGGTTGCCCGGCCAACCAGCGCAGCCGGGGTTGCCCGGCCAACCAGTTCCCCCAATCGACCCGGCTCAGGCCGGGTTTTTTAATGGAGGAAATACAGCCGCGCAGTGATGCGCCGCAATCCCATAGATGGAGAGAATTATGGCAGATGAATTGGCCGCCGTTGAAGACGGAGCCGAAGCAGAAACCATTGAAACGCCGGAAGCGGAAGCCGATGACGTTTCAGAACCCGAAACCCCCGACGAGCTAGAAGCGGAAGCCCAAGAGGATGACCCTCAAGAGGAAGATGCGGAAGCCGACCCGGAGGAAGAGGAAGAAATCGAATTAATCGAGTTTGATTTCGGCGGGAACAAAATGGAACTGCCCAAGGGCAGCGTCCCCGATGAGCTTGCCGACAAGATCGATCAATTCACCAAAGGCACTTGGTCCGATTACACCAAGAACAAGCAGGAGCTTGTCGAGAAGGGCAAGGCTCTGGAAGCACGCGAGGGTGCAGTCCAGAAACTTGAATCTTTTCAAGGCGAGGCCCTGGAGATTTATTCAATTGGCTTGCGTTTGCGGCAAGAAATCGAGCAGTTGGAAAGCATGAATTTGAATGAGATGTGGCAATCCGATCCGGATCAGGCCCGTCGCGTTTCAGATATGCTCTCTGCAAAACAGCGCGATTTCCAAGCATCCGTGGACGCCGTCTCTGAAGCAGAGGCCAAGCTAGAAACTGCGCTCACCGAAGAAACGGAGCGCCGCGTTAGCGAAGGCAAGGCCCTGATTGAGAGGCAAGTACCCGGTTTTGAGGCCGCGCACCTACCAGACGTTATCAACTATGCCGTTGAGACGTTGGGGATCGAGCCCGAAGCCGCGAAAGGTGACTGGGCACTAGACCCAGCCATTACGTTGGCCGTTCACAAGGCAATGCTTTTCGATCGAATGCAAGCCAAGGCCAAAGAGGCCAAACCGAAACCCGCACCTGCAAAGCCCGTCAAGGCGAAAGCCAAATCGGGCAATACCCGCGGTCCAAGTCTCGACTTGAACGCAGACGCCGACAAAATGAGCGCGGCTGAATGGGCACGCAGGCGCAATCAGCAACTCGCCAAGCGAGCGCAATGATAGCTCGCGAGGCAGGCCCGCCGTGAGGCGACGCCTATTCCTTTAGAGGGAAATACCAATGGCTAATAGCATTTTAACTCCGACCGCGGTAACGCGGGAGGCCCTGCGGATTCTGCATCAAAAGCTGAATTTCGTTGGGAACGTAACGCGGGAGTATGACGACTCCTACGCCAAATCTGGCGCAAAAATCGGTGACTCGCTGAAAATTCGCTTGCCCAACCAATACACGGTTCGGACGGGCGCAACTCTTTCGGCGCAGGACACCACCGAATCAAGCACCACTTTGCAAGTTGCCACGCAAAAGGGTGTGGATGTCAACTTTACGTCCGCTGAATTGACGATGGAATTGGATGATTTCTCGGATCGCATTCTTGAACCGGCTATGTCGGTTTTGGCCGCGAATATCGAGAATGACGCCATGTCCATGTACAAGGACGTTTACCAAGAAATTTCGGACGTTGGTGCGTCCATCACCCTGGATGACGTTCTTGAAGGTGCCAAAAAGCTGGAAGACGCACTTACGCCGTCCAGCAATCGTTGCTTGAACCTGAATACCCGCGACAATGTTGACCTCGTGTCGGCACTTAGCGGCCTGTTCAACCCTCAAGCCAACATCGGCAAAAACTTCAAGGAAGGCATGGTGGCTAATCAGTTCGTTGGGTACAAAGATGTTTATTGCAATACGCTTTGGCCGACGCACACCACCGGCACGGATGACGGCACCGGCGATTACCTCGTTAATGGCGCGTCCCAAACGGGCGCCACGTTGACGGTTGATACCGGCGCCGGAACTTGGAAGAAGGGCGACATCCTGTCCATTACGGGCGTGAATCGCGTGCATCCGGAAACCAAAGCCGACACGGGCGAGCTTATGAAGTTCGTTGTGACGGCTGACGCCGGAGCTTCCGCAACTTCGTTATCAATCTCGCCGTCCATCACCGTTTCGGGCGCCTCGCAGAACGTCACCGGCTCTCCGGCGGACAATGCGCAGGTTTGGAAGCGTGAGAGTGATGATAGCACTGCGATTGGCGCAAGTGCGGATTACAAGGTTAGCTTGGGCTTCCACAAAGAGGCCTTTGCGTTCGCGACTGCGGACCTTGTGATGCCGTCCGGCGTTGATTTCTCGGCGCGCGAAGTGCTTGACGGCATTTCCATGCGGATTGTGCGTGACTACGACATCAACAACGACAAGTTCCCTTGCCGTATTGATGTTTTGTACGGTTACAAAGCAATTCGTCCGGAATTGGCCGTGCGTTACGGCTTTAACTAGGACTAACTGGCTCGCCCTTCGGGGCGGGCCTTTCCTTTTGTTGGGACTATTTGAGAGAGGTAGAAGTAATGCCCCGGGGTCTGCTAGAGAAAAAGCAGCCAAGCAAGGGCGCTTGGCATTGGCTGCCATACGCTGCGCCGCGCGATCTGTTTGCCGACCAGGCCGCAAACGCAGGTAGCATGGATTTCGAAACGCCCGTGCTGCCGCTGCCCATAAAGAAGCTCAGTCGCCTCTACCCTGAGTTCGCTCGTTTTTTTGAGCAAGACAAAGGGCCACAGGGATGGTCGGCGAGCATCTTCGGGGCAGACGTAAAGCCGAAGATGTACGCATCAGGTTCTACGACAGGAGCATCCCCGCTGTATGACCTGCCCAGCGGCCCGGTCAGGGGCGACTTGAGAAACTTCGGCATGGGATATGGTGCTGGTGTAAACGTGAACACAAGCGTGGGGAACTTCGGCCTTGGCGGTCGAGGTCACGTTTACTCCGGGAGCTTGTCGCATCCAGAAGAACTGAGGGAGTACCTGAGACCGGGCGAGTCCATGAAGCCAGAGTGGTCTGGCTATGGGCTAGACAGCATCCAAGGCACGTATTCGTCGCCGCCGACATCGTACTCCCCGCAAGGGAAGTACTCGGGAAGCATCGACGTTCACAACAACGCACAGACAAGCGGGTTTTTCGAAGACCCAACAATTATGGGAAGGGTTAAAATTAGGTTTTGAGAGAGAAGGCAATGAGAGATGGAGTTCGACACACCATGAAAATACACAACATGACCCGTGAGCAGGTCCAAGAAAGGTTGCGCAAGACGACGCAACCGGCAATCCCACCCTTTGTTGGGACTATTTGAGAATGGCTTATTTACAGGATCGCCGCTACCGCATTGTTGGCGGCAAGCTTGAAAAGAATTTCGACGGCGACCAAGAAGGATGGTTCAAGTCCAAGGCTGATGCCAGGGATGCGGTTAAAAAGCCGAAACCCAAGCGTAAGCGTAATCCTACGCGCAAGAAGCCCGCGGGCAAAATTTCCGATGTTGTTGCTATCCCTGGTGCCAACAAGCCCGCAAGAAAGGCCAACACTAAATGACTCTGCTTTCTATCTGTCAGAACGCCGCCGACGAAATAGGGATATTGCGCCCTACTGAGGTGGCGTCCAGCACAGACCCAAATATCAGGCGCTTATTCCGCTACGCGAACAAGGTGGGCGATCGTCTGATGAGGGTCTTCGCCTGGCAGGACTTGCGAAAAGAGCATTCTTACACAGCTACGAAGTCCGTTATTCAGACGGAAGCGGACTGGAAGCCCAGCGACTTTGACCGCTTTTGCCCGGAAACTTTTTGGGACCGGAGCAACAACTACAATATTTCCGGGCCTATTAGCTCTACTGAATGGGCAACGCTCAGAAGCGGGACTTATGAGGGCACGCGAAAGTTTGCCTACCGCGGAGGAGAGCTTTTAGTGTTCCCGATACCCCAAGGCGCGGCACGGTTTGCATTTGAATATGTAAGCAAGAACTGGGCGAAGGATTCCGGCGGCACTTCCAAGGCTAATTTTGAGGCCGATAGTGATACCGCCGTTATAGATGAGGATCTGATTACTTACGGTGTTCGGTATGAGTTTTTAGAGGCGGAAGGCCTCCCGAGCGCGCACGCCGCTGCTCAATACGAGGAGCGGTTTGAACTCTTAATAGGAAACGATCAACCCAACGTGGCCATACTTGTGGCCGGCGATCTATTTGGTGTTGGGCGTCACTTCACTGGCGAGCCAGGACAATCTTCGGAGCAAATATCTGGCGACGAGTCCGCTCCCGTTCTTGGCAACAGCAACATAATTTTAGGTGCATAATGGCCGACCTGACGGGCAAAAACATTGATGATGTTTACAAGGACTTTCTGCAAGTATCCAACGGCAACCAAGGTGTGGATGGCACGCTGCGGCGGGTATCGGACGGTGAGGGAACAGAGAGCGCCCTTTCTCTATCGGAGTCCGAAGCCAAAGTTACGGGCGACCTTGAGGTAACGGGAACGCTCACGGCGCCGGTTTCGGGCTTAACGGGCGCGGTTCCTGTCGCGAATGGTGGCACCGGCGCCACGTCCGCAGCGAATGCTAGAACTAATTTGGGCGTAGCCATTGGCTCTGACGTGCAGGCGTATTCAAGTGTATTAGCCAATACTACCGCGTCATTTCTCGTAGCAGATGAGACCAAGCTCGACGGCATTGAAGCATCGGCAGACGTAACCGACGCAACCAATGTTGCCGCTGCTGGCGCTGTCATGGACGGGGATTTCGACAGTAATGGTGTTTTGGTGCGTACCGGCGCCGGTGCATATAACAACCGCACGATTACCGGCACCACAGATGAAATAGATATCACCAATGGCGATGGCGTTTCTGGTAATCCGGTAGTTGGGCTTTCGTCATCTATCACCGACGCATGGACGAGCTACACACCAACCATTACCGCCGGGTCCGGGACGCCTACAACCGTTTCCGCATCCGGAGCCTATTTGCAGATTGGCAAGATCGTTGTTTACAGGTTTGAAGTAACCATCACCACCGTGGGCACCGCTAGCGGCTTTATCGGGGTGTCTCTTCCAGTAAATAGCCTTGCTGGGTTTTACTCCGCTGGCGGCGCGGGCATGGAGGTGAATGTCACCGGGCACATGGCCAAGGGCATCATTAACACGCCTGGGGGGCACCTAATTCAGGTTACTCGCTACGACAACGCCTCCCTGTGGGGTAGTGGGCGTGCAATTAAATTCACCGCCACTTACGAGGCCGCATAATGAACAAGAGAGTAGAGGCCAGCACGGCTCTTGCTGAAAGCGATACGGTAATTGTTAGGATAGCCGAGGCAGTTTCCTTAGGCCTCATCAGCTATAACGCCAAGGATGTCCAAGCCTGGGCGACATATCGGCGTTCGCTTCGTGACATTGTTGCCACTGGCGAGGGTGATATTCCTGCAAAGCCCGACTACCCGGCGGGGACGTAGTGCCCGGCACAAGTTCATCTTTGCCAGCCCCGACAGGAGGTTGGAACACAAGGGATGCTCTTGCGGATATGCCCGAGACTCATGCAGTTATACTGGATAATTGGTTCCCCGAAACCGAAGAAGTTAGGCTAAGGGGCGGGAGCGTTTCCCATGCCACTGGAATGAGTGGTGCGGTTGAGACGCTTATGGAATACACGCCGCTTACCGGATCATCCAAGCTATTCGCGGCTAATAATAACGCTATTTATGATGCATCGGGTTCGGGCGATGTTGGCGCCGCCGATGTGTCGAGCCTGTCTAACGACCGCTGGCAGCATGTGAATGTGGGCACCGCCGCGGGGCAATATCTGTTCTGCGTTAATGGTGCGGATACGCCGCGTGTGTACGATGGGTCAACGTGGTCAACCACAACAGCCACCGGCCCCACTATGGCGAGCCTAATATGGTGCAACCTCCACCAGCGGCGCTTGTGGTTTGGCGAGCAAAATAGCCTTTCGGCATGGTACTTGGGCGTTGATTCCATAACCGGCGCTGCAACCGAATTTAAACTGGGGGGGATTGCTACGCAGGGCGGCTACCTGATGGCGATGGCGACCTGGACCCAGGATGCGGGCGACGGCAAGGACGATGCCGCGGTATTCCTGACATCGGAAGGCGAGGCCATCGTATATCAGGGCACAGACCCCAACGACGCCACAAAGTGGGCGCTGGTGGGCGTGTTTAGAATTGGCAAGCCAATAGGTCGCCGATGCATGATAAAGGCCGGGCCTGACTTGGTGATGGTGACAGAGGACGGGTTTGTTACGGCCTCATCCATTCTATCGGTCGATCGCACGCAAGCCCGGCTGGGCGCCCTTAGCGATCAAATCAACAAGGCGGTAAATGATGCCGTTAGGGATTACGGCGGCAATTTTGGTTGGCAACCGGTTTTATATCCACGCGGCACCATGATGCTTTTCAACGTTCCTGTGGGTAACAGTCAGGCGCATCAATACGTTTTCAACACCATCACCGGCGCTCCGGCCCGGTTTACCGGGCAGAACGTTGTTAGCCTGTCTTTGTTGAATGACGAGCTATATGGCGGCACCTATTCGGGCACGGTAATTAAGCTGGACACGGGCAATTCGGACTTAGGGTCCATTATCAACGGCGATGCCCTGCAGGCCTTTAACTATTTCGGGTCCAAGAAATCCAAAGCGTTCAGAATGGCGGAGCCGATTTTTACCAGCTCTGGCGATCCCAATCCTTCGCTGGATTTCTACACAGATTTTACCGTCACCACACCCATTGGAAGCAATACCGCATCGCCCGTTAGCGCGGCGAAGTGGGGAAGCGGCAAGTGGGGAATTGATAAGTGGGGGACAGACGGCACCGTTTATCGGGGCTGGCGAGGCATAACCGGGATTGGGCGCTCAGGCGCTTTAAGGGTGCGCGTTGATACGAATACGCAGCGCCCGTCCTGGGTGGCAACCAACTATCAATATGTCCCCGGCGGGCTGCTTTAATTGCTTCTGTATGGCCATGATGCCGAGGTTGCGGAGTGGGTTTTCGAGAACATCCCCCATCTTGGCAATGGCGATTTCGGACCGTGTGCGGCTATTGGGGTTTTATCAAAGAAGCATGAAATAGTTGCTGGCGTCGTGTACCACGACTATCAGCCGGATTATTTAACCATTCAACTTAGCATGGCCTCGGTAACACCATTTTGGGCCAAGCCAGACAATATCAAGGGGCTGCTTACTTACCCCTTTCATCAGTTGGGCGTTAACAAAATTTGGACGGCCACGCCCCACGAAAGCGAGCGCGTTATTAAATTCAATCGGCACTTAGGATTTACGCAAGAAGCGGTATTGGCTCATCACTTTGGGCCGAAGCGCCACGCAGTCATTTGCCGGATGCTTAAACCCGACTTCACAAGGAAATATCATGGGTAAGAAATCTCCCGAAGCGCCAGCTGCGCCCGATCCTGCAAAGACGGCGGCGGCGCAGGCGGCGGCGAACAAAGAGGCTGCTATTTCGCAAGCCAATATCAATATGGTGAATCAGTACACGCCATATGGCGCGCTTGAATACACCCAACGCGGCACCGCGGAGGACGGCACGCCACAATATGCGGCTACGCAGACGCTATCGGACGACCAACAAAAGCTGTTCGACCTTAGCAACCAGGCGCAACGGCAATATGGCGAAATTGCCAACCAACAGCTTGGGATGGTGGGGGACAGGCTATCCGACCCTCTGGACTTTGGCTCATTGGGTGCGGCCCCTGTAGCGAATGAAGACTATCGCAACCTGGTTGCCCAGGCGCAATTCGACCGCATTAACCCACAATTGGAAATGGACCGCGAGAGGCTGCGCACGCAGCTTGTAAACCAAGGCTTCCAGCAAGGCACGGCGGCCTATGACGATGCGATGAGCGATTTTGATAGAAGCCGGAACGATATGCGGTTAGCGATCGATGCATCTGCAGGCGAAGAAATGGCTAGGATGTATGCCTTGGAGAATGCGTCGAGAAACCAGGCTATTTCGGAAATGCTGCAGGAGCGCTCAGTTCCCCTAAACGAAACCGCAGCGCTTATCAGCGGCACGCAAGTGCAAAACCCGGCTTTTGTTAATACGCCTACGCAGAGCATCGCAGCGGCTCCCATCGCTGAGAGTATTTATGGCTCGTATAACGGGCTCCTTAACCAGTATGCGGCGGACAGGGCCGCGCGGAGTGCGGAAACCGCCGGACTGTATGGCTTGCTTGGTACTGGCGCGCTGGCGGGCGCCTACGGTTGGGGCGGTCGGCGATGAACTTGGCATAGGAGGATTGCGCTAGATGATTAACCTTAATCGCTTTTCGAGGGGCAACCGTTTGGCGGCACTGTTGTCGCAACAGCCCAGCACAAACGATGGAACCCACTTGGGTGGCCTGGCTTCGGTTCTAACCAAGGCGCTTATCGGCCATGAGGCCGGGCAGCAAGAGGCGAGGGACGCCAGTATTCGGAAGGACTCAAAGGGTAGGCTCGCTGCTGCGTTACAAGCCATGCAGCCACAAAAGGGCCAAACCGTTGTTTGGAACCAACCGGACGCGCGGGGCAATCAAGTAACCCACACCCCGGCCAGAGCCGCCGATCCAGCCAGGGCAGCTATGTTGCTTGCTGAATCGCAAGACCCTGATTTGCAGAAAATGGGTGTGAATATGGTTATGCAGCAGGCCAGCAGGCGTGAGGCATTGGGCGATGAACGGCGCCAGCGCAAAGACGCCCGTGATGATTACCTGTTCAGGCAACAGAACAAGGCCAGGCCGCCGCAAGCGGACCCGGCAAGCGTACAAGAGTTTAAGTTTGCACAGGCTAACGGCTTTAAGGGGAATTTCACGGATTTTATAACCGCTAAAAAGCGCGCGGGGGCGACCCACATCACCAATACCGTAGGCCCGAAAGGCGTTGATTACGGCGACCCTGAAAAGGGCTTGGTGTGGCAGCGTGATGCCTTTGGCAAAATTGTCTTGGATGATCGTGGGGCGCCTATCGCGCTGCCGTATCAGGGCGGAAGCGTTTTCCAAGAACAGCAGGCTGCGGAACAGTCCGCACAAGCCAGCCGTGACAATCAAACGCGAGCTGGCGATGTGGTTATTACCGACATCGGTCGCGCGCTGGACACGATCTCTAGCAACCCCAACCTATCCACAGGGATGGGCGCGCGGGCCACTTCATGGATTGGCGGCAGCCCCGCGGGCGATGTGGCTTCTACCTTGCAGACGATTAGGGCGAATGTTGGTTTTGATCGATTGCAGCGCATGCGGAACGCTTCAAAGACCGGCGGCGCGCTTGGCGCAATCAACCAGACGGAAATGGATCTTTTGACCTCCGCCCTTGGTAGCGTCGAACAGTCCCAAAGCCGCGAACAGTTGGAATACAACCTAAAGCGCTTGCAAAATATTTATTTGGATATCGTGCACGGCCAAGGCAGCGGGAACAGGTGGCCGCTTGCTGCGCCTGAGAATCTCCCCGGCGCAGCGAGGCGCAGGCGCTACAATCCCGAATCGAGGAAACTTGAATGATTGAAGTAGAATTGCCTGACGGCTCTATAGCCGAGTTCCCCGACAACACGCCGGATCAGGAGATAGAGCGTGTATTGGGCCAAGAATTTGGTAGCCAAGCAGGCGCGCCTGCCCAGGATCAAATGGAGCCCGAAATAGGCCTCATGGACCGCCTACGGAATGCGTATCAAGGCTATACCGCGAATTTCGGCGACGAGATAGTCGCTGCCGGTGCTGCGACGGCGCACCCGCTCAAATATGGCGATGACGGCACCGATTGGGGGCAAAGATACGACACCTATCTGGCCCGCGAACGCCGCAAAATTGACGACTACCGACGCGCCCGCCCTGTCGAAGCGACGGCCGTAGAGGTCGCCGGGGCCATTCCAGGCATGTTGCTACCTACTCGATGGTTGGGGGGACTGGGCCGCACGGCGCAGGCTGACAGCCTGGCTAAACGCGCCAAGGCAGGCGGTACGGTTGCTGCTATCTATGGTGGCGCCTACGGTTATGGCGCAGGTGAGGGGGGCGCGGAAAATCGCGCCAAAAGCGCCGCATTAACCGGGGCCTTCGCGGTTCCCTTGGGGACGGCTGCGCCTGTAATTGGTGACAAGATGGCGAGAGCTGTAGGGAAATTGTCTCGGCAGCTCGCTGCTACCAAGATGGCGAAGGAGGCGCCGACGACAGGGCAACTGATGGACCGAAAGAGCGCGGCATATACGGCCGCCGAGGCTCTGGACGCCCCGCCGCCTAAGGCTGAAATGCTGGACTTCATGGTCGATCTAAAGACGGATTTGTGGAGGGCAGGCTACCGGCCTAACCTGAGCGGCCTTAAAGAGGTCAAGAATGTGATGGCCGAGCTAGATAAAGTCGCTGGCACACTTGATGACCCGACCACGCTGGCGATTATGCGGCGCATTTCGCAAGACGCAGCAGGCAGCAGCAAGGGAAACGCGGCGCGTTTGGGCAGATTAATTCGTAAGAAGATTGACAATCTGGCCGAGACGTTGGACCCGCGTTTTGCGGGTCAATTGAAAGAAGCCAATAGACTAAACCAGCGGTATCACAAGTCCAAGGATATGGATAAGGCTATTGATAACGCGACAAGGCAAGCGAGCGGTTATGAAAACGGGCTGCGGATCGCTGCCACGCAAATGTTGAAAAATGAGAAAATCCGGCGCGGACTGACGCCCGATGAGGTGGCGATGCTAAACGACCTCAGCCAAGGCGGCCCGATTAGCAACACGCTCCGCAAGCTGGGGTACTTTGGCCTCGGCGGTGGCAAGCAACATAATGTCTTAAGCGCCCTTGTTGCGACGGGCGGCGCGGGCATGGCTGGCGGGTATTTAGGCGATGTTGGCCCAGAAGCCGCGCTTGCTACGCTACTTTTGGGCACGCTCTCTAGGCGCGGCGCGGCGGCAATGACTGACAGGCGCGCGAAGTTGGCGCAGGCTCTTATGGCGCGTGGCGGCAAATTGCCTGTCCGCAACGCTTTGCCTAATGGGCGTCTGTCTCAATTATTGTTGCAGCGCGCTGCGCCGGCACAGTTGCCGAGTGTGCCTGTGTTTCAGGAATAGAAATATGCGCCCGACGCCGCCATCAGCAACGGAATAACTATTTGTAGAACGTGAATGGTGCGCGGCTCGTCGTTTTCGCCGCATTTGTTGTACTGCACTAAACCATAAATGCAGAAAGCGGCGGCGAGGTTGCCCGCAAGCACCGCGGTAAAGATTTCGTAAAATTCCATACCCTTAATATAGGGATTTCTACATTCCCCGCCATGTAAAAGCGGGGTTATTTTTTCATGCCCGCAGTGATGCGCGCTTTCCTTCAAATGGAGAACTAAATGCCCCGCAATGGATCAGGGACATACAACCGCACGCAATCGGACTACGTCACCGATACGGTGATATCTGAGACCGCGGTTAATTCCGAGCTTAACGATATAGCCACTGCATTGACCAATAGCTTGTCAAAGGACGGGCAAACCACGCCCACTGGCAATCAGCCTATGGCGACGTTTAAGCATACTGGCGTGGGCAATGCCACCGCACGCACTGACTATGCCGCCGCGGGCCAAGTGCAGGACGGGGCATTGAGTTACGCTGCCGATGCCGGTGCGGCGGATGCATATGCAATCACCCTATCTCCGGCAATTACCGCCTACGCAAGCGGGCAAAAATTCACATTTAAGGCCACAAACGCCAACACCGGCGCCAGCACGATCGATGTAAACGCGGTGGGCGCAAAGGCTATCAAGAAGCAGAACGATCAAGACTTAGAATCTGGCGATATCGAGGCGGGCCAAATTGTCGAAATAGAATATGACGGCACCAACTTTCAGATGTTGTCCCCCTCGGCTAAGGACTTCGGCGCGCTCGCATACAAAAGCACGGTAGCCACAGCCGACATAGACGCCAACTCCGTAACCGGCCCCAAGATAGCAATGGGCTCCGACGCTCAGGGCGATGTTCTTTTTTACGACGGCACCGACTACGCGCGGCTGGCGGCTGGAACTTCCGGCCAGGTTCTTAAAACCCAGGGTGCCGGGTCTGACCCTGCTTGGTCGGATGAGGATGCTCTTATAGCGTTGAGTGCAGAACAGGCCACAACCAGTGGCACATCGTTTGATTTTACGTCAATTCCCGCTGGCGTGAGGACGGTGCGCGTGCTTTTGAACGGCGTTAGCTTAAGCGGCAATGATGACCTGCTAATTCAGCTTGGCACAAGCGGCGGCGTGGTGACGAGCGGATATGTTAGCCGCTCGGTTAGGCTTAACAATTTAGGCAACTCAGAAGTTGATGATTCAACTTCTGGAATCATCGTTAAAAATGGCGCGCTCGGTCATACGCATCATGGTGTAGTCAATTTATATTTGCAGGATGGGGCCAACCATACCTGGGTATCCGATCACAGCGGCTCTACATCTGCGACCACCTGCTCGACCGGCGGCGGTTCGGTAACGCTTTCTGGTGAGCTAACCCAGCTTCGCTTGACGCGAACCGGCTCAAATACCTTCGACGCTGGCTCCGTTTCAATTCAATACAGCAAATAAAATGCCCGACAACATAACCGCCCCCTTTATCGAGCAGGGGATATTAGGCCTTGGCTGGCCGATCGCCATCTGGTTGGGCGTGTACCTCCTCAAGTTCATGCGCGGCAATACCGATAAGTTAATTGAGGTTATTCGGGCCAACACCGAGGCCAACACCTTGCTGGCTCAGAAGATAGACCAGGCCACCAAGTAATGTTTGCCTCGCAGAAAAAGCTGGATGCTGTGATGGAGGCCAACCGGGTTTCCCAAGAGCGCTTAAAGAGTGCCGTTGATGCCAGCCCAATGGACAAGATCAAAGACGCCATCCGGGAAATAAACGAGGAAGGCAAAAGCGCATTAGAGGGGGCCGCTGGTGAGTGAACTTATTACCGCAACCGTTTACGGGGTTGGCTTCTTTGTTTCCATATGGGCGATGGTTTGCTACTGGGCGCGCTTCTTTCTTATCCGCAAGGAATTAGGCGGGACATCCGAAAGGCGCCGCTCTGAGTCCTCGTCGTTTCTTGCGCTTGGCATTGCTATCGTCGCCACTGGCGCTGCAGTTGTGTTTTGTCGTGAATGGCTAACCCTCATTGCCTATGAGCGTGGGTGGGTTGAGCTGGTGGCATGGCTTCTGGATCAGCGGATATCGCTCCTCCTGTTAGGCGGCGTGTCAATAATCGGCTATCTGCTCCACATTTACGCCCCATTAAGCCGGAAGGTCGCACCGAAAACTTTCATAGGTTCTGTAGCCGTCCTGGTGGCGGTCGTTTGGCTCAGTAACCTGCTTCTCCTTCGATAGAAAGGAACACCCTATGCTCCCTATGCCAGGGCGGCCCTAGCGGTCGCCTTTTTCTTTGCCGTTTCTAGTATCGCTCGCGCAGATAGTGCGGGGGACGTGGTTGGCGAGTATGTCGTTTGCGATGAAAAGGGCGTTTCTGCCGTGGTTGAGGGCGCATTAAAAAGCCAAACAGCTGCCGAAAGCGCCGTTACCAAGCAAACAAACGCCAAACATTGCAGCGTTGTTCCTTCTAAATTCGCGGTCATGCTGCATAGCGTGTACAAACGCTTCACTGACTATGACGGTGATAAAATGGTTGTGTGGCGCATCGTCAATTACGATGGCACCGAGCCTGAAATTCCCCTCTACATTTGGCGGCGCGAACAGAGCGCCAAGGAAAGCAGCTCAGAACAGAAGATAGAGCTGCGCCCAGGCCTCAACGTCCACTAATCCCCGAAACCACCGATAGGTGATTCATGGCATTTGTGCTGGACCCCGCCCTAGAGCGGTTTAGCACCCCACGCCAATGGGAATTACTAACGGCGTGGAAAGAACACGGTAGCCAACGAAAGGCCGCCGAAGCGCTTGGCGTAGCAAATAACCTGATCTGCCAGGCGTGGGCCGTTGTAAAGGACAAGGCCGACAAGTGCGGCTATTCGCCTGATGGCGGCGCATGCCATGAAGTAGCGGACGGTTATTTCATAAAGGGCAAGTCCACACTCTATGACGCCGATGGCGAGTTGGTGTTGGAGTGGGTAAAGACCGGCATTGACCAGGAACGCCAACAAGCGGCGATGGAAGCCGCTATCGAGGGACTGGCTGGTAGCGTTAAGCGGACTAAACCTAGAAAACCTGCATTAAAGGAATATTCGAAGGACTTACTCACCGGATACCCGATAGGCGATCATCATCTCGGGATGCTTTCGTGGGCTCCCGAAACCGGTGCGGACTACGACCTAAAGATAGGCGAGGAGCTTATCACCGGGGCTATGGATCACCTAGTTGATCGTGCAATGCCGAGCGACCAGGCTTTGATAGCCTTCTTGGGCGACTACATGCATTTTGATGGGTATGCGGCGCTAACACCCACCAGCGGCAACCTTTTGGATACGGACACCCGTTTCCCGAAGATCGTTGAGGCTGCCATACGATCGATGCGCTACCTGATAGAACGAGCGCTAGATAAGCATAGAACTGTTCATGTGATCGTGGAGGAGGGCAACCACGACCCTGCCAGCACGGTATTCCTTAGAGCCTGCCTAGCAAATGTTTATGAGAATGAAGGCCGGGTTACGATAGATACCAGCCCCGGGCTTTATCACTATTACCGCTTCGGCAAAACGCTGATCGGCACGCACCACGGCCACAAAGTACGCATTACTAAAGCCGATGACCTTTCGCTGATTATGGCGAATGACCGCCCCAAGGATTGGGCTGATTCCGAGCATCGGTTTATGTGGACCGGCCATATCCACCACGACAGGCAAGGTAGCGGACGCGGGTCCAAAGTGGAGAGCTTTAGCATCTTGCCCCCACCGGACGCGCATCACTCTGGCGCTGGCTACCGATCTACTCGCGGCATGAAGTCGGTAACGTTTCACAGAGAACACGGCGAATACTGCCGTCACTCGGTTAACCCGGGGATGCTGGTATGAGCGAAGAATTTATCATTGTGCGCGACGGCGGCTTTTTCCTGCTCCAAGGCGATCAGGTGATTGAGGTGCCGCTAGAGCTAGCGCCGATATTAAGACGCGAATTAACGGAGTACGAGAATGAACAAGGCGGCCTCGACGCTTAACGCCGCAGCCAGCTTGGTTGCCGGATCACGAAATGAAGATTACGGCGACATACTGGAAACACACAAACGCATCGTGGGCATGTGGAATGCCTATCTGAAAGCCAAAGGGCACTGCGGGAAGCTAGGGGCCATTGATGTTCCGATTATGATGGCGCTCCTGAAAATTGCTCGAGAGGCCGGTAAGCACAAGGATGACAACTTTATTGATGCCGCCGGGTATATCGGCGTTGCCGCTGAGATTGAAAGCCGGGAGCGTGGCGAATAATGCGCGCCTGTCAGGAGAAAGCAAATCAGAGTCCATTTTGACGTAGCCCTAGACATCGTTCTTAAGCATGAGGGCGGCTACGTAAATCATTGGCTCGATCCGGGCGGCGCAACGAACAAGGGCATAACCCTGCGCACATACCGAAAGTACAAGCCGGGCGCCACCAAGAAAGATCTGAAAGAAATTCCGCATTCTGTTGTCCGCGATATTTATGACGGCGGCTATTGGGGCGTGATTAAGGGCGATGGGTTGCCAACTGGCGTTGATCTAATGTTGTTTGATGCGGCGGTAAATCAAGGCCCCAAATGGGCCGCGAAGTTCCTGCAGCGCGCTCTAGGCGTCAAGGATGACGGCATAATTGGGCCGCAGACTTTAGCGGCTGCAAAGAACAAGTCAGATCAACGTGGCCTAATTGTAGAAATTGGGGCCAGGAGAGGGCGCTTCTATGGCGGTCTTTCAATTTTCAAGACGTTCGGCCTCGGGTGGATGCGGCGTTTAATGGATATCACCGCAGAGGCGCATTACTGGCGCGTCGGCTAACCCCAAACCATAAGAGAACTACAAATGCGTTACCTCGCTTTAGTGGGGCTCTTTGTGCTGTCTGCATGCGGCACGACCCCCAGCAACTATGTGCCCAAGGCCCCATTCAAGCAGGTTGAATACCCGCTTGGCCGGTTCAGCACTTACACCGTTTGTGAAGATGCGAACGGCGAAACTATTTCAGACAAATTCTGCAAAGGAGCCAAGTAAATGGCCGATGAAATCCAATTTGCTGACGAAGATGCCCGCAAGGCCGCAGCCGCAATCAAGCGTTTACGTGAAAAGCGGGATAGCCTCGTCAAGAGCATCGCTGAAATCGATAAGGTAATAGGCGGCGCCAAGGCGTGGGATGGTTTCAACATCAATTCCATTGCGGCGCTGGTTAAGAAGTATCTGCCCAAGATCAAGGCTGCCGGGCTAATTGGTACTGGTGTGGGCATCCCGTTTCTGCCCCAACTCGGCGGGCTTGTAGGTAAATTATTCGGTGGATAACCCTTATCCACGGCGCCCTGTAGAAATAACCGAATACAACTATCACACGCCTCTGCATTTAGTGCGTGCGGTGAATGCGCCCAAATACCGCAGGGATAGGGATGCCAAGTTTATTCTTGCCCGCGACTTTACGGTGAGCTGGCGGGACCAGAATGACTATCTGCACCACGTGACTGCGCCTGAGGGTATGCTAACAGACCTGACCAGCTCTCCAGTGCATTCGGTAATTGCGCCTACGGGGCCGTGGCTAGAGGCTGCCATTATCCATGACTTTCTGTATGTGGCATGGGAGGCGCTCGACTATGAAGCCACGGATGATGACAGGTTGTTTGCGGATGATATGCTGCTAGCTGGGTGCGAGGCGTCCGGCGTGGGATGGTTCAAGCGCCACGCAATTTACAGAGCTGTGCGGGCAGGGGGCTGGGTTCCTTTCAGCGATCGCGACGGCAAGAGCTTCTTAAGCCCCCAAGAATTACGCAGCGTTTTAGATGCCCCGCACTAGCATGCCTCGGCGCAATGCCTACGGCTTCCCCTGCTCACATGTTTATAAGAAGGACAAGCGCCCGAAACGCAGAGGGCGTTCTATTGCCCCTTGGCCGCTGCGTCTTTTGCGGTGGTTGCGATTGGTGAGGTAGCGCTATTAATTGCACCAGCTCCCACGCTTCCCACCAGAATAGGGCCTAGCATGGCCCGTGCGGATCATATCTTTTCCGATATCAATTCCGCCTTTTGATATTACTTGCGATATCACCCGCCCCGCATACTTCCCCCGCTTGATATTTCTCAAATACACCGAATCTCCGAGCAGGCGCCTTAATGCTTCTTTGGCTGCAATTGCTTTGCGTTTCTCGGAATCGCATTTAGGCCGCCTAATCTCCGGCGTATCGATGCCCGCAATACGCACCTTGGTGGTGGTTACTTGCCCCAACCATGTACGCGCTTCGGCGGTAAAGGTGTCTCCGTCATAAACATCCACCACACGCGCCAGAATGGGCCCCTGGATAGCCTCGCCAGCACCAGCTAGGGCAGGGAACATAAAGAGAACAAAGAGCATTGTAGGAGCGATTTTCATGGCTAATCTCTGGTGGCGCTGATGTCAGTCTAGTCCAATTTAAGGTTGGATAATAACTGTGCCGACTTTTGTGCCTCAACAATTCGTTATTCGTTTCGCCGATTCCCTTCTTTTCGGCCCAATTTTTCGCAGAAACCCGGGTCTTCCGGTCGGGGGTTTGGTTCTCAAATATCGACAAAGTATGGGATCTAGACTGAGTTTTGGCTCATTTGGTCGACTAAATTTCTTATCTCTGAATCAAATGCTGACCTTGTTTCCTCGAGTTGCACCTGGAGTTGATTGATTTTCTTGCACCAGTCGGTTAGCCCGTCAATTTCGTCTTGGCTCGCCGGCAACGAGACGGTCATTAAACATTCTTCATCAATTGCAGGGTACGAAATACCAACATTGTGTCTGAGAATTTGCAAAGTCGCGAATTTAGATTGAAGCAGGCGAGCTATGGCCAGCGATACCTGTTTGTTTGTTGTTGGTCTGAGCACTGCAAATCCAGTGGAACAAATTGAACCATCGAGGTCCGGCGGAACGACCGCTATGGATCGACGTTCAGGACGGACGGTGGAAACTAACACATCGTCACTTCTTATTACCTTTCGCGCACGGCTCGGTGCATCACGGGTCGCAACGGTCTTGGAAGAAACTGAATTTGTTACAGGGTCAACGTCCGATATTTCAACATATTGGAATGTAGGATTTTGCGATCGTCTTGGATCTACTTTCTCGGTCGAAAGCTGCACCAAATCTTTTAACTGGGTCAATCGAGACGTTCGACTTTTTAAAGTCTTTTCAAGCCAAGGTGGAGCGGAGAGGTGAAAGTTTGAATCCCACCTCGATGTATCTGGATGGATATCTACCCACCCCCACTCGGTAGTTCTTGTTGAATGATCTGCACAGAAAGCGTTGAGTATTGATGGCAACGAATTCTTATCTGTTTCGACAACCTTACGTTGAGCTCCGCGAGAAGATACTGTGAAGCCAACATCGGTGCATATTGCAAAAAATGTTCGGCTCGGATTGGAAGGATGCGCCTTTTTTCGCAGATGCAAGATTGAAGTTTTTGTATTGGTGCCAGCAGCAGCGAAGGTGTTAGGAGGTAGCGACGTACAACTGATTAATTCAAATATCTGAGACAGGCCACGACGCAAATCAGTATAAATTCCTTTATTAAACAAAATACTATCAGGAACAACAGCGACAAGTGTTCCACCATTGCATAGCCACTTTCCATATCTTTCAATGAATAATAGCTCTGAATTTATCGATCGAGGAGGTCGGTCTGCCCATTCGGTAGCTAGCCTATAGCCAAGTAAATCATTACCAGAAAATTCAGCTCCGAAAGGTGGGTTAGTCAAAATTAGACGCACTTTCCCGTCAAGTTGAGATGATATTTGGCCATCCTGACCGGACATTCTCAGTGAATTTGCCGCAAAGAGGTTAATTTTTTCTGCCCCTAATAGAGCAAGATTTGTCAGACACAGCTGAAGCATACGATCGCTTTTATCGATACCTACGAAAGAGTTCGCCAACATTGTTTGAAGCCATCTGTGCGCCGCCTTTTCTCCTTTTTGGATTGAGACTGTCCTATAGATAATTCGGGCTGTTTCGGACAGGAATGAGCCGGTTCCGCAAGATGGGTCCAAAATATAACCAAATTGTGTGCATTGGCTGGGATTTAATAAAATTTCGAGGTCTTCTTTTTGCAAAGAATTCAGTGCGATAGAGGCCATAAAATGGACTACAGAATTTGGCGTTAAGTATTGACCGAACTCTTTCTCATCGTGAAAGGCTTGCGATAAAAACTGACCAAAAATTTCATTGACGATGTCTATTCCTTTATGCCCCGTGAAGCTATTGATCACCTCACCTTCCGACAAAGGATGAAAAGACGTAATGATTTCATCTGCATAGGCGTCTGCATTTTGAGGAAGTTTTAATTCGGTTTGCCGACCATCGAAGTGATTAACCAGCCCATCAGGAAGAAATTTGGAATAAGTTTCGGAAACAAACTTATTCAATCGTGCTGCGCTTCCGTTGCCTCTGGGTATCGATTCAACGCCTTTTTCCAAATTCACAATAGACAGCACATGGGTCAATAATAGCCTGTTCAGCTCATCCAATGCTTCATTGCGCGAAGCAATGTTTCCACTCCTATGAATTGTTTCTCGTAGCGCCTTAAGTGTCTCGTAAAAAGGCGACCGAACTGATTGGAGGTTCCTGACCGCGGCTCCATCAAAAAGCGGGAGGCTTTCGCTTGCATGATTTTGAATAAAGCGCCGAAGTTTTCCCTCGTTCGAGGCATTCGGAATCCCGTTTCCTTTCGCCCAGCGTGAAATTGAAGCTACAGATACCCCTATACCGGAAGCTACTTCTTCGTTACGTATCTTGGATTCTTGTAAAAAAATCGACAGAACCTTCTGGATGGATTCCATTTTACACCGTGGTGATGACAATTTAATTGGCATTAATACCACACTTCAGTGCATAACAAACACGCATTTATT
>TARA_R100000664_G_scaffold2194_1_pt1 | contig 24804 bp, 34 predicted proteins | sample TARA_R100000664 | Tara Oceans TARA_R100000664 (sample SAMEA2622705) | marine metagenome | biome: marine biome (ENVO:00000447); feature: deep chlorophyll maximum layer (ENVO:xxxxxxxx); material: "saline water (ENVO:00002010), including plankton (ENVO:xxxxxxxx)" | depth 115 m | reverse complement strand
TTGTCGCCATCGACAACTAACTCAGATGATGAACCTTGTATTCCTAATTCTATTTTCAATGGTGTACCAGTACCTGCAATAGTCTGACTTACATTAATAGTATTAGTTGTGCTAGAATGTGATGAAGATGCAATCGTACCTTCAGTTACATTACCAGCTGAATCTGTTATTCTTATAGCTCTACCTGCATAGTATGTAGCAGTTAGATCAGTAGATGATGTAATGGTTATAGTATCAGCATCAGATCGTGCTACCGTGTATTCACCATCACCATCACCAAACTCATAGAAACCTTCACCAATCTGGTTGTACATACTTCTTATGTTAGCAATAGTTTCTCTAGCTGCATTGTTAACATTTGAAGGAGCCATACCTTCAGACCAGTTTACAGATTGTGTGGTAGTATTATTACCTGCTGTTGTACTATATTTACCTGCTCCAGTACCTGCCATAATTAAATCCCCTTATATTTTTCATTTCTTGGTATATTATATATTGGATGTCCTATAATACCCATTAGTTCTTTAAGTGCATCATGAACACTTATACTTCCTTTATCAGCTATTTCTTGCACTATGCCTCTAAATGAAAATGGTACAAGACTCATTGTAACTTGACTACCATAATCGTATGCTTTTTGTAAAGCATTACGATCTTTTTCACTTACAGGGCTTGGCCAAGGACTTGTTAGAAATTGTTTATTTAATAATAATTGTTCTGTTAATTTTAGTGTACTGCCTTGTTTAGATACTAAAGTTTTAAATGGATGTGTTGCCCAATGAAAAGGTTCAAAGTATTGTTTAGATAAAGATAAACTGTATCCGTTACCTAAATCAACTCTTGTTGGATCAGCATTATCTAATAGTGATTTACCAGTAAACATATATTGTAATGCAGTACCTGCAGTACCAATAATTATTGCTCCTCTTATTACATAAGATTGATATAACTTACGAGATATAGGATCTTTGTTAATACCAGGAAAAGCTCTACCCCAAATTCTTAAATTTGCAGTTGTCCAGTCTGGAGCAAATAATGCTAATTGCATTAGTCTTCTACCAGATGGTTTATATGCTTCTGCTCTTATTGCTTTTAAGAAAGGATCTGCTGTATCACGATATATTTGTGTCCAGTTTAATCCACCATATGCATCATTAGTAAATACCGCAGCTCTCTTATCTATTTCTCTAAGAGATAAATTTTTGTATTTAGGATTTTCAAGTAGCTTAAGTCTTGCAGTTTGGAATGCATATAGTTTACCAGCATTATAAACTCTGTCCCAAGTAATATCATCTATCCATCTAAAAGGTCTTTCAACTAAATGTTTAATTCCTTGTTTAGCTAACCATGTACCCCATATAGGACTTTTGTCTAACCATTGTTGGGCATTCCCAAGCATATTATAGAATCTATTATAACCAATATCTTCTGGGTGTGAAAACTCTACACCAGCTCTAGTGGCTGCTTTTAGATCATCGTAATGACCAGCTTCCATTAACATTTGTTTTGCCTGAGTTCTTCTCCAGTCAGGAACTAAATATCTTATTAATGGAATTTTTCCTAAACCAGATGCTGCTGCTGCAGTTTTTACAGTAGTCGGTAAACTCATTCCTGTGTATAACATATTTTGCAATAATGTTTCTGCATGAAAGAATGAATACCCAACACTAAATCTTTTTTGTAAGAAGTTAAAGTTTGAGATAGCTTTTAGTACTGCACCTTCTGTCTTTGCATCATATAACATTCTTAGTACAGGTTCTGCTTCTCTAAATACATACGGTGACATTTCGTTTAATGCCTTCTGTGAGTATTTAGTTATATCTATTTTTGGATTTAAAAAAGCTGGATGGTAAAATCTAACATAATCTTGAGGATTAACTTTTGTTGGTATTCCGTCTTTAGCAGAATACATTAATTTTACATTTCCACCTGCACCATCAGACCTACCAATAATAGGTGCTTGTTTAAGCATGGCAGTTAATCTTCTTTGTCCCAATGCTCTAGTAGTAGAGTTAATATATCTAGCCATTATCTCAGCTACATCTAATGTAGCAGGTTTTAAACCTTGAGCTATACCAGCTTGATAAGTAGGAAACATTTTTTCTAATTCAGAAATGGTACGACCTTTCATACCAGAATGAAGTTTAGAATTATTTTTAATTAAATCATTTATTTGACCTAGTATATCTAATTCACCTTTGAATGATTCTAGTAACCAGTATTGTGGTAAGTAATCTCTAAGAAAATTATATTTAATCTCAGTACCATCTAATGCTTCCCACATAGCATTCATAGTCTTTTGAACATCTTTAGCAACAGCTAGTTCTTCTTTACTAAGTTTAGTTACTTTTTCTTTTTCTTGAATATATTTGGTAATAGCTTCTCTTCGTGATTTATCTGGTACTTTACCTATTATAATTTCTTTTAATCTATTTACATCTTGTGCAGTTGATAGAACATAGCTTCTATAATCTTCCATTAAATATCCAGAAATAGCTTGTGACTTAGATAATTCAACTTCTTCTGCTCTTCCTAATTTAATTAAATCTGATTTTTTTACATTAGGACTTTGATAGAAAGAAGGCATTTCTTTTAATGCTATATCATCTAAGGTAACACCTTCAGGTAAGTTATCTTTAATTTCTTGTAATCTAGTTCCTAGATTTTCTTCGCTTAATTGACTAAGTTTATTTCCTTGTTGAAGAGATTTATTTCTAGCGTAGATACTACCTGCTGCTTTCCATACACTAATACCTCCAACTCCTACTGCTGCGCCTGTCCAAAAACTTTCTTCTTCACCAGTAGCTATATATGCACCACCACCAAGAATACCTCCTGCTACTAAAGGTGTATCTAAGTTTTTTAAGTTTCTCATATGATACCATCTAGTGTTATTTGTTATAACTAAATTATGATAGGCATCTTCAACAATAGGCATTAGTTCATCTCTTAATGCTTGAAATACTTTATTAGATTCATAAGATCTATTGTAATGATTCTTAAGTGCTTCTTTTTTAATTACTTCATCGTTTGGATATTTATTTCTATTGCTATACTTAGGACTATTTTTTATTCTAACTATCTCTGCTTTCCAAGATAGATACTGATCAAAGTCTTTAAAATATGCAGCTATAGGATCCTTAGACTTTTGAAATAGTTTCCATTCTTGTTCTAATTTATTTTTATCAAATCGCATTCTACCGTCTTGGCGATTATAAAATATACCTTTTTCTTTAAGATAACCGTAAGGCATATCAGTTGTCCAATCACTGTCTTTGTCTTGTAACATTCGTTTGACAAAGTTTCTACCTGCTTGTCCTGTTAAAGGATTCCCATCTTTATCAACAATGAATTCCCATTTATTAGGATTAAATCCAACAGATGTATCTTCTATATCATCTATAATAAGTTTTATTATATCATCATAGCTTGAAACTCTTTTACCTTCTAAAATTTGTTTTGCTAATGGATCTCCAGCTGCAGCTTTTCTAGTAAGACCTTCATGTATTCTAGCCATCAATTGATCATGGTTTAAACCTAAAAGTTTACTTCCTTTAGCACTAGTTGCAGCAGTCATGGTACCTATTCCAAAAGCTAAACTTCCACCAAATGCTAATTCAGTTGCAGTTCGTTTTGGGTCTAGCATCCTATCTTCAGATAGTTGATGTAAACTACTATATGTTGTCAGCATAGGAGTAGCACCAATAGCTTTCATTGTACCTTCAGTAATTCTAGGTACAGAGTTAGCTACTTTATTTAATGCTGCACTAAATTGTAATGACTTTGCACTTAGATTTGCAGGGTTCCAAAACCAAGGTAATATTAAATATGGATCTGCAACAAGCATATTAACCATTTCAGCAGCAAACATACCAGGATTTGCGCTTATAGCTTCAGTAAATGCTGACATACTAAATGGTTGTGGATCTATGGCATAGCCATATAGTTTTAATATTTTACTATGATAGTTATATTCTTCTGTACCAACTTGATCAGGATTAGCGTCTAACCATTCTTTAGCTATCTTAGCATTTTCCTGTTTGCTTTTACCTAACCAAGGTGCGCCTTTAATATCATTTCCTTGCCATTGTAAAAATGCAACAGGTAGACTTTCATATTTCATTAAGTCTATTGGATTTCTTAATGATTCAAAAAAACCAGGAGCTTCTGGTTCAGATATAGGTGTAAGTCCTTTAGGTACATTAGGAGCTGCAGCTGGTGCAGGATTGTTAATAGGTGTTAAACCTTTTGGTACTGTCATTATTCTCCTGGAGTGTAAGGTGTTCCATCTGCATATCGATAACTAGTTCCATCAAAGATTACTGTTCGACCTGCAGCATCTGAATAGTATTGAACTTGACTACCACCAGCAGGTGCCATTTTCATAATATCAAATTCACCACCACCTTTACCAATAAACTGATCAAACCATTTATTAGGCTCTAAAGCACCACTAGCATCTTGCATAGCTTTTTGTGCAGCATCGATTTCAGACATACCTGCATCAACATATTCCATAGCTCTAGATGATATAGTTGCTGTTGCTCCTTCTAATAAACCAGGTCGTTTTAATTCATACTGAGCTAATAATGATTTAACTATACCTTTCATACTATCAGTTGCTTGTGTAGGTGTAGCTAATTTTTTACCTTTACTTGCTATATTAAGTTGCATTTCTTGTAATTTAAGTTCATTCATGTGTGATGTAAACGCAGCACCCTTTGCTTTGTTGCTCATTTTTACACCTGCAAATAAAACATCAGTAATATCTCCACCACCTTTAGCTTCCATATGCATAGCTAATGCAGTTTGAAAACCTGGTTCATCTAATCTGTCTACAAAATTATTAATGCCAGTTTGTAATCCAGATAACCATCCCTTCTTTTCTTCTTTATTTGTAGTATCAATGTTATCTTTTTGAACAGTTTGTTTACTTAGGTCATCACTTTTTTGAATTAAATCTGGGTCGTTAGTTTCTTTTACCATTTCAGTTATTGTAGGTTGATCACTACCTTTGCTAAAAGTGTTTATATCTGATTTTGGATCTAACACTTTGGCATATGCGTTTCCACCTGATGATGGATATTCTTCTTTTAAATCAGCCATAAAATTTTGAGTATTATTTATTACACTTTCAGCTAAATCTGAATCAGCCATTGCTCTAATATTAGAAAATTCAGCAAAATCTGGACCTAATGCTCCACCTGGTCTAGGTTTATCAAATGTAATATCATAATTTGACATATCTTTATCAATTTCTTCTACTGAACGTAATGAGCCTGGCATAATTCCATATGGATCTTGTAATAAATATGCCGCAGGTTTATTTATAAATTTATCTGTAGCATATTGCCCATAGTTATAACCAGTTTTTAATCCTTCTCCTAGATAACCTACACCTTCTGCAATATCAGATGCAGCACCTAACAAACCTTCACCTAATTTAGAACTAAAAAAATCATATTTTCTAGGTCCTCCTATATTAGGATCATAATTAGGTGGTTGGTTATTTAAAAAATAATTTGTCCCTGGTATTCTTTCTCTACGTTGAAACAAAGGTATATTAGTTCTATGTAAAGGTGTATGTGGCATATATATCTCCTATAATAATCCTGCTAATCCAGCAACACCACCTAGTATTGCTCCATAAGGTGTGGCTCCTGCCATTGCAGGGAATGCTGCACCACCTAACATAGCTCCTGTAAGTCCTGACATTAACGGACTAGCTTCAGGTGTGTATTGTGTACCTGCATATCCCATACCTCCTATTGGATTAACTATTTGTGAATAAGCGGCTAATCTTTGATAAGGGCTTTGTTGTGAAAAGTTGTAACGAGTCATTTGATCTTGTAATTGTCTTGCAGCTAAATCTTCATATGCTTGACCTACAGTACCTAATTGTCCAATACCTGCTTGTATTCTCGCATCCATTTGTTGTTGCAATGGAGCTAAACCTGCAGCACCTCTTAATGTTCTGTCTAATCCCATTTCAGTTGATCTTAGTTGTCTTGATCTTTCAGCTTCTGCTGCACTCTGAGCGATAGGTGCATAGGCTTGAGTAATACCCCTAGCTGCTGCTTGTTGAGCTGCAGGACTAGTACCTGTTCTACCCATAGTACCAAATCTTGTAGCTACATCACCCATTACATCACTTGCAATAGTATCTCTAACAGCATCTAAATAGTTTTGTTGTGGTGTTAATCTATCGTATGCAGTTCCCATTTGACCAGTTGCTGCTGCTCCAAACGCATCACTAGCTTGTCCATACATAGCTGATGGTCCCATTAAATCAAATGCTCTTGCACCTGATAAATCTAATGCTTGTTCAGTTTGTGGTGCAAATGGTACAACAGTAGATCCAGGATAGTATTCCGTTCCTACATCACTTGCATAGATATTTTCTGCTTGTTGCAATATATCTTGTAAGTAAGGTTCCGCAGGTGCGTATGGGTTTACCTCACCTGATGTTTGAGTAGTTCCCCCTCCAGATGACATATTATTCCTCCAATTTTTTTTCTAATATATAGTGTGTTGTTTTATAGTTCTTTTTCTTGAGTATGCGAGACCAACCAGGTCGAGCATAAGTTTCAATATGAGAACATCCTTGTTGCTTAGCGTAATCTTCTAAGACAGATATTTTATCCTGCCATTGTTTACGGTTACGCCCAGTAACAATAAATATGTTAAGGACTTTGGTGTTAGTTCTTTGTAGTATTTTCGTAACACCACATCCTTGATAGTTTTGTTTTTTCTTTTCATTCCATAATACCCATAGTTGCATTTCTCCAGCAACTAATGATTCTAAGATATCATTACCATTAAAATGATTACCTGAGTATTGAAGTGCTTTTTCAATAGAATCTTTAACTATAGGATATACAGCTCTTATATTTTCTTGTGGTATAAATACAGGAACCGTCATGAAATTTCTAAGTAACTTACTACAACATGAAGATCGTTAGCATTCTCTGCTTGTACTTTTAGTTCTTCATCTGTGTTCATTACTAATGGGTTTGTTAATAATTCAATAGTTGTTTTAGCAGAAACATCTTTTTGTTTAAATAAACTAAATACAGTATCTGATGTATTGAGTAAAGTAACTGTGACTTCACAAGCATTACTAGCATCATCATTAGATACTAATATAGATTTTACAATACTAGTTGTACTAGCAGGTACAGTATATAAGACTGTATCGTTTGTTGTAGTTAAATCTACTTTACTATTCTTGTATGTGTGTGCCATCTAATCTTTTCCAAAATTCATCTAATGCATTATGTTCGCAGTTATTGCAATCACAATCTTCAATAGGACATTGACCACTATTTCCACAATGACAATGATGTTCACAGTTTACGCAAGAAACCATGCTGCTACCTCTTGATTCTCAGTATTATGATACGTAATTAATTGATTAGTTATATCTTCTACTATTCGTTGAAAGTCTTCTTGGCTATCAACATACTGATAGATATATTCTAAGTTTTGTTTACTAGCCATTACATTAATTTGTTTTCTACTTGTCTTAACACTTCTTGTTCAAACCCAGTAAGATCTGCTCCAATATTGTTTAAGAATAGTTTAGCAAAACCATCACCGTTAAAGTCAGCAAACTCAATATCATTAATCCATATTCTTCTATCAGTTGTGTCTAATGAATAAACAACAGGTATGATATCTATTTTATAAGAATGTGGACTATCAGCTACAGGTATAAATTTACCATCTTCTTTTACAAAGTGACTACCTGCTACAATAACTCCCTTATAGTTATGTATTTCATCATTTGGTTTAAATTGAACTACACCAGTGACTTCTCCACCTAATGTCTTGTCTCCTATTTGTACTTCTTTAATTTTCTTTTCAGATCCGTCTTCCATTTGTATTAACGTATCAGGATCAAAACAATAATTTGGTCCACCTGCACCCATACCCATAGAAGCACCTGTTGCTGAACTTCCTGCTCCTGGTTGGTTACCACCTTGGTTTCCACCTTGGTTGTTACCTGATGGTCCACCATAGAATGTGTCTCCTTGAGCGTTTGTTTGAACTTGACCAAATACAGCAGATGGAACTGCGCCTACATCTTGAGGAGTAGTTTGTGAATAACCTTGTCCTGTAGCAGGGTCACCAACAAAAGTATCTCCAGAACCATCAGGTTGAGTATTCATTACTGTTCCACTTATTCCTAATGGTCCAAAATTATTTAATTGGTTACCTTGACTCAAAACAGATTCTAAACCAGTGCTATAATTACCAGATGCAGTCGCTTCATTAAAGGCATCTATTTCATCTTGTGTTTTATCTCCACTAAACAAACCAGTAAGTAAACCTATTAAAGGTAGATCAGTTAGTTTAAAAGAGGATAGGTCTAATTCATTTAAAGGAACATCACCACCTTGGAAAGTATAATATCCTGGATCTCTGCCACCACCACGATCAGGTCTTACAGTTTGTCCATCTACTAAGAAATCTTCATTAGGTTGGAATTCAGCTGCATAACCAGGATCACCATAATCAAAGTAAGGATCATAAGTAGCATAACCAGTACCATCAGATAATAATCCCATTTCAGGTGTACTAAATTGTAAGCGGCCAAATTCATCTCTAACAAATCTATTACCCATACCATCTGAATGTGTAGTAAAAAATTTTCTATCATTATAATCATCGAGTAAACTATTTACTGATGATGGGTTTTGACCTTGTAAGGTTCCATAATTTAAGTTTCTATACTTTGCTACTAAATCATCAAATTGTGACATTATCTATAACCTTCTTTTATTGCTTCAACATCTATACCTTGCGCATCATTCCAAGATGTAGTTGCTGCTATTTGCATATTGAATTTAAAATATCTTGCACTTTTATGAAATGGTATTGTACCTGTTGAGTGCATAGTTGCAACAGGAGATGTAGTAGATTGTGAATCACCTACTCTATTTCTAAATGTAATAGAACCAGTAGCTGATGTAGTATCAACAATAGGTCTTACATGTGTAATCAATGATCTATTCTGTGGAAATATTTCTGTTTCACCTGTACCTATTTCACAAGCTAATGGTGTACCTTCAAATGTACCAAACTTATGTGTAGTATCAAACACGCCAAATGATCTTAGTCCTCCAACAAATATATCACTATCAAGTGGTACATTGATTGCATCTAAGTTATTTGAACCTGATGATGGATAATCATCTAAGTCATCTACAGAATAGCCAGGCGATATGTAGTTAAATATCATTTCATGTGATAGTTCTACAATAGACCATCTAGAAGTTTCATAATTGTAAACTATAATTTTATCAGTAACTCCTGATGCAGTAGATGGATATGACCAGCATACTAATTTGTTTTTATAATCAACTGCTGCTTTAACTCTTTCTCTATGTGCAAATCGTAAATCATCTTTAAAGAAACGATCTACTTTACCATTACCAATAGGTTTAGATGTATTACCATCTGTAACTCTAAAGCCATCTTCAGATAAAAAGTATACAAGGTTTCCAACTTTAATTACTGTCTTACCTTGCACAGCTCCTATGTTATCTTCAATCCTTCTAAAAGAAAATATAACATTACCACCTCTGTAGTCCATTCTGGTAATTCTATTCTCTTGAAATATTAATCCAAACTGTCCACCTGTTACACCAGTAACAACTCCGCCTTCAGGTAAAGTTTCTGAATCAGCTTGGTTAGTTCCTGATGTCCATGATGTAGCATCATTAACTGCTGACCATTGTACTTTGTTTTGTGCTGTTGGTTGAAATCCAGTAACAACAAAATTGTTTACAACTGCTGCATGTCTAAATGTAGGAGGTGAACCTCCAAGTGCAGCAAAATCTGTTGATGTATCTAGTGACCATGTTCTAGGTGCATCTACACCATTAAAAGCTATAACACTTTCTCCAAACTTTACAAAATCCCAATAACCATTTTCAGCAGTATTATAACTAACACCACCACTTTCATCTACAACTGAGTTAGCTAGTATCCTGTATAACTTACTAGAGTCACCAGCAAAGATAGTTACATTACCAGCATCAGATGTAAATGATGAAGCTCCTTGGCATCTGTTATCTAATGCATTAGCTGTAGCTGTAGTTATACTTTTCCATGGTCTGTAACTATTTACAGCAGGATAAACATTCTTAGCCTGTGTTGCTCCAGGATTCATATGATCTGGCAAGTCTGGCAGCCATTCTCCAAAAGGTACTTGCATTATATATTATCGTAATTGTTAATGTTAATTCCTGACCTTTGTACTAAAGGTGAACCATTATATTTATCTAATGCATCTGCATCTTCAACTTGTTTTAATGCAGCTTCATATTGTGTTTTAAATTGTACTACAGTTCCTTGATCCATACCTCTAATAAATGTAGACGCAAAGTATAATGCACCATACAGATATACATCAGGATGATTAGTCAATATGTGATTAGTAGCAGTAGATCCACTTATAGAATCAAATGCTTTGTAGTAAGTTAATCTACCAGTATATGTTGCATCAGGTGTAGGCGAGAATCTAAAATTACTTCCTTCAATAGAATATGCTTTTGGTTGTCCTGATCTATCACTACCAGAAGATTCTATTTGATGAAACGGAGTCATAAATACTAAAGCAGAATCTGGATCAGGGCTTGTAAGTATAAAACTTCTTACTTGTAAAAAACCTGTAGGCAATGCTTCAGTGGCAGCATCTATAGTAAAAGATGAGTCTACTGTTTCCATAGCTCTTACTCTTAATCTACGATTAAAGTCTGCTTCAGCTAAATCAATGAAGTCATCAATCTCTGAAGTAAGATCATCTCTAGCAAGAAAGTTTGCTATTGCAGTTTTTAAATTTGTATAACTATCAAGTGCCATTATAACCTTTTATCTCCTGTTCTAAAAAACATATACTCATTACTGTTTACCATTTCTTTAATAATATTTTTTTGCTCTTCTTTAGTTAACTTATAAAAATTAGAATGTCCGAACCGTTCTTTAGTTTTAACTTTCAAAGCTATTAATGGTATTTGAGCTATACGTTGCAGATCACCTTTTTGTGTAACATTATTTTGTGACCATTTATTTTGTTCTAATATATTTGTAGTATCTTGTGTATTTTTAACTACAAGTTTACGAGTGCCTCTATCTATATGGATAGGTTGATTTTTATCGTATGGATTATTCATACAACAACAAGTGTACCAGTAACAGTAACAGTTGCTGCAAATGTAATTGGTCCAGCTAAAACAGCACTAGTTATTATTTGATCTTTATTTATTTCAGAATCATGTTCGTGTATAGATTCACCTGCTGGTGCATCACCTATATATTGAACACCACCTACTGATGTTATTGTTGCCATGTTATCTCCTATGAACTAATTGTATCGACTAATGATACCCATACATCAATACTACTTGCTGTACCAGCTTGTCCTTTTAAAATATCTCCGCTTTGTAAAACAAATTTAGCTCCACCTTGTACTAGCTCTACTGAACTAGCAGGGGGTATAGATAAATCTTTTACAAGGTATCTAGTTGTAGAACCACCTTCTGATATCCAAACACTTACTGTAACAGTAGTTGTTAAAATATTAGCAAGTCTTAGTCCAACAACTGCATCATCACTGTTTGATGTATATATTGTGGTTGCAGAGTTTGTTATCTGCGCTCCGTTGGATTCAAAATCTTGAGCCATGTTTTCTCCTATAATGCGATTGCCATCGCTACTGCCAGACCTGCTGTAGCTTTAGCATCTAATTGTGTTTGAATATCTGAAGTAACAGATCCAAGATATTGGAACTCTGCACTTGTTACTGAACCATCAGCTATCTTAGTAGCATCAATAGCAGCAGATGCTTTGATGTTTGCATTTTCAATATTGGTAATGCTGTTACCTGTGCCATCAGCATCTATTGTTTTGTTAGTTAGTGTGTCTGTAGAACTAGCAGTAATACCACCAATGTCTGATAGTACTTCAGCAGTTGATCTACTCTCTAATCCGTTTGCAGTAAACCTAGCGTATTCATCATCGGCAACACTAGCACTATCAACCTTAACTGCGTTTGTATTACTAATGCCAAAAGTAAGTGATGCTTGTCCACCAATATCACTAAGTACTTCACTAGCTGATCTACCTTCAATAGATGTACCTGCTACTCTAAGAAAATCATCGTCAGCTACTCCACTTGTAAAGATAGGAATATTAGTATCTGATATACCGAATGTTAACGAAGCTTGTCCACCGATATCACTTAAGACTTCTGATGTGCTTCTACTCTCTAAACCATTAGCAGTGAATCGTGCATACTCATCATCTGCTACTGAACTACTATCTACTTTAACAGCATTAGTATTAGAGATTCCAAAAGTTAATGCAGCTTGACCGCCAATGTCAGATAATACTTCTGCTGTACTTCTGCTTTCTAAACCTGAAGCTGTAAACCTTGCGTATTCGTCATCAGCTACAGAGCTGCTGTCTACTTTGACTGCATTAGTATCGCTTATGCCAAATGTCAAAGATGCTTGGCCACCTATATCTGATAGAACTTCTGATGCAGAACGTCCTTCAACACTTGTTCCTGCTATTCTTAAGAAGTCATCATCAGCAACACCAGTTGTAAATTGTGGTACATTTGTGTTACTAATACCAAATGTTAAGGATGCTTGTTTACCATCAAGTTGTGTTTGTATATCACTAGATACACCATCAAGTCTTTGAAACTCTGTATTAGATACTGAGCCATCTCCTATTTTTGCAGCATCTATTGCTGTAGGTAAATTACCAGCAGATACGCCAACAACTAAATCAATAGTACCATCAGCATCTTCATATGTTGCAGTAATATCAGTTTCAGTATTACTACTAAACATAGCACCAACAATATCTTGTACTGCTTCTGTGCTTGAACCTGCATACGATTTTACATTAGCTGCTGTTATTTTTTTAGTTTGACCTGCATCAGTATCTACAATCGCAAATACATCATCATCAGCTGGGGTAGACAATGCTGTCAATTCACTAATCTTACTATCTGCCATTTTTATTCCTTTGTTTCTTTTTAGTTTGTTTTTCTTTCTTTTTCAAAAGTTCTACAAGTTCTTTAAATGTCATTTACCCTGACCTCTATACTTTTTAAAACTTCTTCTCTTGTGTTTATTCTTTGGTCTTGATCGAACGCTGTGTCCAATAGAAGTTCTTTTCTTTGGGCCAGGTTCATGTTCAATATAACTCTTAGCTTTCCTAGCCATTAGTTAGGTATTGGTCTGCCACTAAATACAGTACCAACTGCCTGTTCAATTTTTATATTATCACCTGCTTGTATTAACAGATAAGTACCATCTTCTAATTTAATATTATCATTAGGTGTATCTGTTCTTCTGTCTCTATATCTATCTTGTCCTCTATGTGAAAACCTAGTAGAGATCATTGTGCAAGTTCACTAATTCTTGCAGTACCATCAGTAGATCCTACTCTTAGTAAAGCAACTTTAGTTGCAGGAGTAACTCTAAAATATTCTGGTGTAAATGCAGGAACAATAATGCTAGATGATGTTGCTGTAGGTGAAGTTGCATTCATTTCTACATAAGCATCAACAGTTGTTACTATTCTTATTTCTCTTGTTTGTGCATTAAAAGCATTAGATGTTGCAGCACTTGAGCTGCCAACAGCTACAGTTTGTGTAGTATCAATTTTAAATGTAGTAGGTGCTTTATAATCAGTCATGGTTACTCCGATAATTCTGAAATATATAATGAACCGTTACCAGAAGATCTAATCACAGATATGATATTGCCAGGTGCTACTTTATAATATTCATAATCTTTTGCAGCCAATGGTGTCATAGCAGCAGTTGCTGTAACAGCAGGGTTGTTAATTGATATATGACAATCAGTTGTAGCATATAATCTTACATATCTAACTTGATCAGATATAGCAGAACTATTTGCAGCACTAGCTGTGTAGTCTACTTTCTGTACTGTTCCTGTTAATTTGTAATACATAATGTTCCTTAGAATGATTCTAAAGAGGGAGCCGAAGCTCCCTCACTTAGATTATTGGTTGATGTCGAGAAGAATACCGTGTGCGGCTTCGTTTCTCATTTCAAGTGTGTACTCAGCTAAGAGTTGTTTCTTCTCAGAGTCACCAGTCTTTGCAAGATCAGTTACTGAAAAGTCTCTTAGGTAAGCTACTGCAGCCATGTCTCTTTGTAGTAAGAATGCATTGCTTTCACTTGTTGTTGCCATAACTCTGTTTGGAACAACTTGCAAATCACCAAAGTCTGATGAGTAAACATCAATAGCTGCATACTCAACTTTAGCTTCTGCTTGTCCAAATCTAGTAGTATTAGCGTTGAAACCAGATATAGTTTGTTTCACAGATGGTGGAACAACTAACATATCCATTTCTCCGCCTGACTCATAAACCTCTTTAACAACTGTTTTAAGAATTGTTTCAGTAAGGTCTCTGTCAGTACCAGAGTTAGGTAAGTCTGTACCAGAGCCAGTAGATAAAGCTCCACCAGATCCTGCATCACCATTAGTTTTAATCCATGTAGGGATTGATCCTAATTTTCTAGCGTTTGATGCATCACCAGCAGCTTGAACCTGTCCTTTGATAAGGGCAAATTCCATATCTTTCTTTAACTCTTTAGACTTCTTAGCAATTTGATAAGCCATTTCATCAGCTCTACCAGCAGCGTCAACAGCTGATTGAGTTCCAGAAAGTGCAATCACTTTGTCAGAAATCTGAGTAAAGTTAAATGCTCTAGTTGTAGCAGTCATAGCATCAATAGTTGCATCGTCACCTTCGATAACTGCGTTTGCAGCAGGTGCAGCCAATGCATCTAGTTGCCATTCATGCTTCGTAGATTTTGCAGCGGTTCTTGGAATCGCTGACAGTATAGGGGTTTCTTCAGGAGATATGTTATAAATCACATCTACTAAATCTTCCCTAATACCAGTAGTGTCGTACGTATCGTACAAGTTACTTGGTTGTGCCATTTGGGCCTCCTATTAATTAAAGAAAATCTCTAAAAACTTTGGCAGCATCTCTTACGCCACCAGATTTTTTGAGACGATTTAGTTTGTCTTTTCTAAGCTGTGCATTTTGTTCTGCAGCAGTTTTAGGTGTGCCAGACTTAACTACTTTAGGAGCATTAACGACTTTCTTTTTAACCTTTGGATTTGCACGTCTAATCTTATCGTATGCTAAAGCATCTCTAATCAACATAACTTGTCTTGAATCATAGATACTATTTATCTCTTGATCTTTAAAGCCTTGTCTTTGTAGATAGCCTTTCATATCATTTCTTAATGCACTAGCTTTATTAGGGTCATTAAATTCTGGTATGAGTGTAAGCATTTTAGATTGTTCGTCTTGTACGAATCTAGCAAGTTCTTGTTGTTGAGCTTGTTGAGTTTCGTAATGAATCCTTTGAAGGTTATCTGCTCTCTTACGCATCTTGTGTTCTAGTTTACTAGCTTCAACAGGATCGTCTTCGTACAGTCTTTCAAAGTCTATATTTGCATACTCTTGTTGCAGTTGCGCCTGTGCTGCAGAGTTTAAATCATTCAGCTTAGCGAGTTTTTGATTTATCTCAGATTGAGATCTTTGAAGTGTTTGATCAAGCCTTGATTTCTCTAAGGATAAATCTTGTTTACTTCTTGTATAATCAGCTTCTCGTTGGTATCCCTGAAGTAGTTCATCAAGGGTGACCTCCATTGTTTGACCTTGTACTTTGACTTGGTAGGTAGGTTCCTCTGAACTTTCATTTTGAATATCTTCTTGAGCCTCATCTTGTGCTTCTACAGTTTCTGTAGTTGCATCTGCATCTCTTTCAATGTCCGCATAAGGTACATCGCTAGGGTTTACAGTTTCTTCTGCAGGTGCCTCATTAGATTCTTGAGGTGCTGCTTCATTAGTTGGTTCTGATTCAGTTGCACTATTGTTCATAAGACCTACAATAGTTTTACTAGCATCGAGAACATTCATAGCTTCATCAGCCATAATACACTCCTTTGTTTGGTTGGTGTTGTTAAAAGCACTCCTGAACGGTTGGTGCTATTTTTTCTTGCGTAGCTCTTCTAATTGTTTACTAGCAAGTATTCCTGTTTCCATAACGGAACGGAAATGATTTTCAAACTTACCTAAAATTTGATAAGCAAGGTAGATCTTTGTCCTTGCCAGTTCATCATTTGGTCCTGTTTGAAATATCGCATTAGAATATGAATCTTTCAAAGTCTGTAAAGACTCTTTAAAGAGTTCATCCTCTAGAATATCTTTAGCCCTTTGGCCCCTTGTTTGTTCCTTTATCAGATCCGACATCTATTTCTATAAAGGTATCGCTACCTTGTTTTGGTTGTGGTGTTAGTCCTTTTGGTATACCTTCAGGTTGTAACAGATTTTTAGTTGCAGCGTCAAGCATTTGTTTATTGCTTTCTGAAATACCTTTCATTTTCAATGCTTCTCTCTTAATTGCTTTCTCATCAATATCTGCTTCGTATTTCAATTCTAGTTCTTTTACTTTACCTTCGAAGTCTAACATCATCTTCTGATATCTAAGTTCAATCTCACGCATTCTATTTTCATATTGCATCTGAGCTTCAGCTGCTTTCTGCTGCGTTTGTATTCTTGATACAGTTTCAAATTCTGTTGGAGGTTTCTGTCCTCTTGGCGGCATTTGACGCATACCAACTATAGGATCAGTAAAGTAAGAATCAACATCTTTAAGACCTGCATTCTCTACAATCTTTTTCAATGTATTATAAATATTATTCATATTTACTATTGGTCCATGTGGTGAACCTTGTAATCTTATACCATCTATTTGTTGTCTTAAGATTTGATTTAAAATAGATAACTGTTGATCTCTTGATCCAGTTCCTAAACCAACTTGAATACTTACATTACAACGATCTCTCCACTCCATAGGATTCATTGGTACAAAGTTATTTCTAATTTTAACTATACGTTCTTTATCTTGATATTTTACAACTAATTCAAATATCTTCTTGAATAAATCTTTAACACCAGTCTCAGCAAATATTCTTGCAATCAATTCTATTCTCATTTGTGATTGTGAAAGAATAGTATTTATACCTGATGCAGTTTTATTAAGAGAATCAGTATCCATACCTTGATTGTATTTAGTAATACCGCTTCTGTTTTCTTTAACAGTATCTAAATATTCAAGTAGTGGAAATGCTTGATTGTTAATTGTTTGAGTAGTCATTGGCATCATAACTTGTCCTGGAGCTGCTTTAGTTCTTACAACTCCGCCTGGGCGATTAGTTAATAGATCTTCTAGATTAACTTGACCATCCATTACAGCTACTCTGTTATTATTAGTTAGATACATATTGTCTAGTATCTGACGCATAACAGTAGATTTAATTAATTGAATATCTTCTACTAATTCTGATACTGACCTACCATAGAATCTATGTGGTACTACGATTGGAGTAACAGAACAGAAAGGTTGTGCATCTACAACAACATTATCAAGTATTGTATAGCTATCATCACCAGATGAAGTTATCTTTCTCATCTCTGCAATACCGTCACCATCTTGATCCATTTTAATATAGGATTCACAGATTACTATTTCATCTGTAGATTCATCTCCAGTTTCATTGCTAAGATCGTTATCAATGTTTCTATGTCTTACAGTCTTTTCTTCATTATAACTTTGATCGTGTTCTTTTGGTAAAGAATAAACAAGGTCATAATCAAAACCCATTTCAACTAATTCACTTCTTGTCTTTGTAGTTCTATGACATAAGAAGTTTGCCTCTTCTAAATTCTTTGCTCGTCTTTCAATTAAAAATTCTTCAGGTGGTACAGCTTCCATTTTTACTTTACCAAATGTTTCTGTACGAATAATAACTACATCATGTAACTTTGGAGTATTTATTTCATTTAGTTGTTGCTCCATAAGATTTGCAGATACTTGATCTTGAGCATTATCTAATTGTTCTTGTATGTTCTTTTTCTGTTCTTCAAATGTTTCATCGTTGTACTCAGTATGTTCTTTTACTTCTACACCATCTTCTTCAACAAGCATTGTGAATTCAGCTTCAGAAAGTTTTTCATAAGTTTCTTGTTTTGTTCTTTCTGATGTATCCCAATAAACTTTTACTATTCCATTTTTATGCAGCAGTGCATCTTTAAACATTGCATACAATGTAGTGAACCCATCATTATCTTTATTGAATATATGATTTAGATAATCACTAGCTTGTTTGGCTACACCTACATCTTCTTGAGTAACTGGATCTACTTTTACAATATTATCACTAGCAGTAAATATTCTAAGTAAAGCAGGTAGTATTGATTCTACTGTATCAGCAACATCAGTTGAAACAACTTGTGATCTTCCTTCTACTTCATTGCCAAATGATTCACCGAAATAATATTCAGTAGCTTTCTTTCTTGAGTTTACTAAATCAGTTTCATAATAACCAAATGCACTTCTTAGTTCACTAGCTACTATTCCCTGTATTTCGTGATCCGTTAACGGTCTTCCTTTTGCCATAATATTCCTTAAACTACATATCTTATATCTACACTCATTGGTCTTTCCCAATCAGTTCTTGTTGAACCATCAACAGAACATCCATAACGAAATGCATCAGCTCCGTGTGATGCCCAATCATGTAGAGGTTTGTTTTTAAATGTTTGCATTCTGTCATCAAATTGTTTTCGGTACTGTCGCAAACAATCAATACCATATTTACATCTGTTCTTATCAAAATAACATTTGTCTAAATTATTTCTCACAGCTTCTATACCATGATCTATTTCTAATCTAGGACAAACTTCAAAGTCAATTCCAAGTTCCCTTGCTACTTCTAATCTAGATTTACCTGTACCAAGTTCTCTAGTTGTAATATCGTGTGGTGCAATATGCCTACCGTAGTTATAACCTTTTTCTTTTAGCTGCCCTATGTAGTAAGCTAATGATTCACCAGACGTTTCTAAATAATCAATCAGGTGTATTTCATTACCTGCTCTTTGTGCAAACCATATTGCTGTAGAATCACCGATACCTAAATCCCACCATGTTTCAACTTCATTGTTAGGATCATAGTCAACATCAGTTATTCTATTTTCTCTTTCAGCTTTCTGTATTTGTTTTCCAAAGTATGCACCTGATACTGCAGCTTGGAAACTAACTTCAAACTCTTGTTCAAATTGATCTTCTGGCATAGTAGCAGCAGCTTCTTCAAGTTCTTCTTGAGATATAACTTCAGTCTCAGAAGCTCTGTATAATTCAGCGTACCATTCTCCACCACGCCTTTTAGCTAGATCATATACTTCCCAGAAATGATTATGACCCATTGGTGTTCCAATAAATATAACATATCCAAGTTTATCTGATATAGCTGGTCGTACAACCTCAGTCCAAGTTCTAGGAGACATCAAAGCAAATTCATCTAAGACAACTCCATCAAAGCCTAATCCCCTCAAAGCATCTGGGTTATCAGCTCCAAAGATTTGTAATCTTGATCCGTTCCACAGATCTACTTTGAGTTCTGTTTCATGACGTTTGCCACCAAGTTTCATTAAGGGTTCTGTGTATTGTTTCAAATAGTCGTAAGCGACTGCCTTACCCTGGCGATATGTTGGTGCTATATACGCCAATCTTGCATTAGGTTTTTCACAGCAAGTCATTATCAAATGATTTACTGCTAATACTGTTTTGCCAAACCTTCTATGACAAACTAAAACATTGAATCGTTTTAATTCGTTATGAATCTTTTCTTGTAATGGTCGAGGTTCGTACGGAATCTCTATGTTCATTATTTCTTTTTACGCCATCCTATGGTTACTGCAACTGGTTTATCTTCATCACCCATAATAGTTTTATTAATTGATGCAAGTTTAGAATGAACAAACGGTGCAGCTTCTTTTGCTGCCCACATCTTTTTTTCAATAGATACTTGTGGGTTGTTCAACATATTCAACATATACTTCAATGGTGTGGTCTGACCTTTACCTAGTTCAGCAGCTAAGCGTTCTGCTTTTGTACCTGCTTGAATTCCTTTTGGTCTTCCTGCACCTTTTCTTTTTCCTCCATGACTCATGATATTAATCCTGGAAATAATCTATTTACTGTAGCAAGTTTTACAAGTGTTTTATTGTTGCCTCTATTCTGTACCATATTGTTTGGCATCATGTTAGGTCTTCTATTAGGTAAACCCATTGGATCCATGCCTGGTCTAAAGATTGGATTAAATGGAATATTTTCTTTTTTCATAGGAGTAGGTTCTTTATAACCTTCTGGTATTCTAGGAATCATATCTCCATAGTTCGGTTGTTCCTGTGTTTTCTTGTTTCTAATTTTAGGACCACTACTAGTTTTTAACAAATTATCTAATTTAATAAATTCTTCTTTTTCTTTTCCTTTCAAAGAGTTTCTTCTTTCATAAAGAGATCTATATCTATCCATAGTAGAAAAACCAGTACCTTGTCTAAATCCAAACCTACCTAATAAATAATCTGACCATGATGGCTCATTAGATGCTACCTTTTTATAATCATTAATGTTTGTCTTAGGCAGATCATACCCTGTAGTGTCCATAGCTTTCATTAGATTGCTTTCTGTTGCATCCATCTTATCAAATTTAGATCCAGATGCATTAATCTTACCGTTGAGTATGTTTGCTCCTGTTACACCGTCTGACGTTAAGAACGTCAATGCTGACGGTACATCTTGAAAATCTTTGTTATATTTAACCATAATATCTCCTTAACAATTCCATGCTCTCAATGATTTATTAATACGAGAGTTTGGATCACGAGCTGTCTTTGCACTCGTTAGTTTCTTTTTCATTCCTTTCATTCTGGCGCAGAAGGATGCTCGTCTTGGGTTGCCTACCTTTTTGCTTGGTGCTTTCAGGTTACGCTTCTTCCCTGTCTTAGTTCTTCCTCTGTTATAACTAGCACGACCTTTAGCATTCAAACCCCCCTTGGGGTTCTTGCCTTCTTTTCTTTGCCATGCAGGTGACTTAGCCATTTGATTTCTTTCTCCTTTTACCAGATGCTGTGACAGACCACTTAACTCTTTTGGGTCCAGTCTTCTTTGATGCTTCGCTCTTCGATATACGACTAGCTACTTTCTTTGGTCGACATGCAGGATAAGGTCTGCCCTTGTCTTTCTTTCCGCTGCGACCACATTTTTTTCCAGTCTTGACGTCACGCCAATCCTCTTTGAACCACTTGCGTAGTCCACCCTTGTATGCCATTAGTACTTGCCACCACGTTTCTTGTACGTTTTGACAAGCCATGCGTTAGCATAAGCACTAGGATATACCTTGAACTTCTTCTTTGCTTCTGCCTTTACTCTAGCGTATAGGGCTTTATTCTTAGGTTTTGGCGATGCCACTACTTCATACCCTTTTTACTTTTCATTTTCTTCTTAGCTTTCTTTGCAGCAGCCATACCTTTTTTTGTATATGGATACTTCTTACCTTTTACCATTGGCATAGTTTATTCTCCTTGTTAAATGCCCATATCTCTCGATTTAGGCTAGTTGATTGATATTTGAATGGTAGGGTACTCTAAAACACCAAACCCTTCAGAATTTGTAAATATGATAGATTAACGTGGGAGGTACAGAAAGGATCGTAACAAACCCCCCACCGTTTCAATATATTCTCATTAGTGTATATGTGTCAAGTACGACTTTGTTTTAACAAACCCCCCCTTGTCTCTTAGACCCCATACATTTTGTTATCACCCTATCGTTTTCTAAAAACCCCCCTTCGCAGCAACCATACGTGTTCCTCACTTCAAGGCAGTCTCCGAACTGCAGTCGGCTGGGCTTTGCCCAGACCTAGCAGGGGGAATCCCCCATGCACCCCCTTCCGTCTTGAATTACTCTCTTGTTTTCGTTCTCTTTTCTCTTCTTCTCTTCTCTCCCACGTAGTGGGACGAACGCCTATCGGCGACTTTACGACTACGTATGTACGAACATACACTTCGTGTACCGTTACGCATTCGACTAAGCGTGACGAATGCTTCACTTGTTCTTAACCTACTCCGTCTTCTTAATCGTAACAATATATATTCAATAGGTTGGTTGGCATCTTTCCTTACGGAGGTGCTGTCGCACCCATTCTTTATGGTGATTTGAAAGGCCCAATAATCGACAGTGATGTTCCTATCATACTTTCTGCATCACAGTCGTTGCGAAAACTTCAGTCTCGCACAATGGTATCAAGTGGTCGCACCTAAAGGTGCAGACAACTTGCCCCATCGTACATGCGATATGAAGTGCAACGACCCCTCATGGGTGTTCGAAGCCACTGCGTGGGGCTTATATCGATAACCATTGTACATCACCTCGCAAGGATTGCATCTCTTTTCTCGGCACAAGTGCCTCGATTTTTTCGACCCTTCGAGTTCCCACAGTCTAAGCAGGACTGTGTGACTGGTTTGCTTCAGTCATCTTTAACGAATCGTAAACGATTCATACGGATTACTCACATTTCTTTTTACTTGATGTGAGCTAATCCTAAAAGATTCCCTACGCAAACGCTGAGGTGTGTACTTTGAAATGGTTACGATATTTTTTAATTATTATATTTAATTATTACAATTTATCGTATTTCTTAAAACAACTCATTGAAAGGAAAATTAATCATGAGTAATAAAAATAACAATAAACTATCTGTATCAGACTTAGAAATTGAGATTGTTTCTAACTCTCAACTCTTAATTGATGCATTAGATAAAATTGAGGAATCCTTTAAGAAGGCATTGAAAAGTAAGTCTTGTAAGGAAGATTTATCTGAATGGGTATATCTTGCTAACAACATTACTACTGCTGTGGTGAGAACCTTGGATTCTAAGATTGATTCTTATAAACAAAAGGCACATGAGTCTCAGAAGTTGGCTATCGAGAACTATAAGAAATCTGGTTCTGCGACTTGGCACACTGAGAATGAAGCTAAATTCACAGTAATTGCTGAGACTCTTGAAGCTTATGCTAATGCATTTCCTACTTGCATTACAGCTTCAGGTTATCGAATTGATTGGAAAGATTTGGACAATTCAGCTAAGCGTGAGCTTTCTGTTGAAGAGTTCAATAAACTTCGTCAAGCTCAAGGTTTGAAACCAATCTCTTTAGATAAATAACAAAACATAAATTAACCCCTGAGTCCTTCTGGACTTGGGGGTTTTTTTCTATATGCGAAAATAAAAACAGAACAAACCCAGAACAAAATTCGGCTCGGCTTCGCCTCGCCGAGGGGGTAAAAGATAGAGTGCAGAATAAGGAGGATATATGAAAGCACAAATAGAATATATGGAACATGATATAATGTTTCAAGGAGAAAGATTACATTGTGAATTTGGTAGATATAAAGATACAAATCTTATATCATTACGATTGTATGATGATGAAGGTTTGGCATATATGGAAGCATCAGCCAATGTAGATATAGATCCAACAATACCTTTAATGGCAGTAAAGAATTGGTCAGAGAATGAAGGTATTGAACAAGCCTTAGTAGATCATGGTATTATAACAACATTAGTTGGTACTATGAACAATGGCTTTGTTGATTGTAACTTATATAAACTAAATAGTAAGTGTGTACCTGATTGGTCTAACTGTCATTACTAACAGAAAGGAAACATATGAAAGCAATGATAATAATAACTTCAATACTAATGCTAATGGGATTGGAGAAGATAGCATACGCAGAGTCAGAACATTATGCTGGTCCAGGTTGGATAGGATACAACTGCGATAACATAGTGGATCCAGATCAAGCAGTGCTATGTAATACAATAGGAATGGAACAATTAATAATCCAAGAGAATGGTTGGGAAGTCTGGGAGTTTGATGACTCTTACATTCTTTTACATGATAGAAAGGAAATCTTCACATGGGATTGTATTGTTGATGACGATACAGACAAAGCAAATCTATTCTTTTGTGAAGCAATAATGGGATATGATTATGATAAGATTTATGAATCATTTGATTCTCGTAGTAATAGCAATAACAATGCTAGTTAACTTGTATATACAATATGAGTTTAGTGAATCTAATTGGTGTGCATCTGAGATAGATGTGTTAAGATTACAGATTGATGAGATACACACTAAGATTGTAAAAGATTAACAACAACAGAAAGGATAGATCTATGAAGACTATAGTTGTTATGTTTGCAATGTTGATAGGCAGTTGTGCTTATGCAGAGCAAACGACTAATCAGTATGTACCGACAGAGGAGAACAAGATAGTTCTTTGGTCAGTACAATCTGAAAATGAAAACGCTCCAATGCTATCAGGATATATAACTGATAGTGAAGGTAGAGTGTTGGATGTAGCTATATGGTCTACAGTTAATGAAAACTTCCATCAAGGAAGCGTGACATTAACTTCTGAAACCATAAAATAAATAGGTGTGGGTAGGATACTGGAAATAGAAGAAGGTTTAAATCCTACCCATACTTAATTAATGAAAGGAATAATATGACTTCACAAAAAGAAATGTATGGTGAAACTAAACAACAAATCTACAGAGCATATGCTGAAGCTGGAGAAATGTATGGTAAGTTTCGCTATCTATATATCATGGCAATACTATCTGATGCGCAGCATATGATAGACATTGGTGATAGTAAAACTGCAAATCAATTTATTAACAAAGCTAAACTACTATTAGGACATTATGGTAGAGCGAACGAAAACATGGAGTGAGCGATGAAGATAGACTTTGAAAAATTAATAGATAGTAATATCGAAAAAAAACCAGTATCTAACTGGCATTCGATAGGTATAACTAAACAAAC
>TARA_R100000664_G_scaffold412_4_pt1 | contig 25227 bp, 44 predicted proteins | sample TARA_R100000664 | Tara Oceans TARA_R100000664 (sample SAMEA2622705) | marine metagenome | biome: marine biome (ENVO:00000447); feature: deep chlorophyll maximum layer (ENVO:xxxxxxxx); material: "saline water (ENVO:00002010), including plankton (ENVO:xxxxxxxx)" | depth 115 m | reverse complement strand
AGCCAAGACCAAAGGTCATGGTAGGGTCGACTATGTAAATGAAGACCTTGTGAATGAAATTGCCGCCCGTATTGCAAAACGTGTGTTGCAAGCAAAAAAGAAATAAATTACACTTTTCTTAAGTACTGTGAGGTGATGAATGCAGGAACTCTTTTGGTTTTTTCTGGGTGCATTTGTCTATTTTTTGTTAGATAAATTTGTTTCCACACTTAAAAAAATTAGTTACATTAATGATATTAAAATTTGTGCTTTTAAATTGATTGGCTTTGCGTATGAACAATTGGTCTTCACTACTACGGCTAAATACCTTACGTTAGAGCAGTCTAATATGGACAAGGAAAAGATAAAGCTGTATAAAAACATAGACACTCAAGCCTTTGAGCAGTGGAAGAGAGAAACCGCTATGGGCTTAAAAGAATCGGTACCACCTATTTATAGAGGAGTATTGGAAGTGGATAACTGGGAGGACATAATGAAAGCCCTGGACGTACATTATAAAAAAACACTTAACACTCAACCAAAAAAATAAAAACGATGCCAAAAAAAAGAAAATCTACTAAAAAGGAAGAAAAAGAAAACCCCCCTCTACCTCTGGGCAATTCTCCGGAGGGCGATATTCTTCTTCCGGGAAGCGCCATTCCTCCCTTGCGCGCAGTGAGTTTGTTCGGCGATTTAGATGACGAACAAATGAATGACATATGCCAAAATCTTCTTTTTCTGAAACATATGTGTCTCAATGTCATACCGGTGAATGAGGAGGGGGAGCCACTTCCTCCCGACCCTATCAATTTTTATATTTCTACATGGGGGGGCGACGCTTTAAGCATGTTTGCTATATATGATCTCATGCGTTTTATGAGGGAAGAGTGCCCGATCTATACCTTTGGAATAGGAAAAGTCATGTCAGCAGGTGTTTTGCTTTTAGCTGCGGGGACCAAAGGGGAAAGAAGAATTGGAAAACATACTCGCATTATGATGCATTCCGTACGAGGGACTCACTATGGGAATATCCACTCCCTTCAAAATGAAATGGATGAAACACTCTGGATCCAAAAACAACTCTTAGAAGCGCTTGTGGAAGAAACGAGCTTGACAAAAAGAAAAATTAATGACATCCTCAATAAGAAAGTGGATGTCTATTTAAGTGCTGAAGATGCGGTGGAAATGGGTATCGCGGATATCATTGTATAAGATAAGGAACTATTTATAATATGCCTGAACTTGACAAGCTCGTAGAAAACTATTTTGCGCCACGGTCTAAAACATTCACCAAACAAATGCTTTATGAAATTTTTGATGAAGTCTCGAATGAAGAAGAAGATATGGTGCAGCGAGCCGCGAGCCAACTACTACAAACACTCAGTGGAGATTATCCGGAAGTGAAACTCAAATCCCTTCCGCGGACTTCATCAGGGACCATTTATATTACCAATATGGGGGGTCCTAAAAAACGCCACGCCGCCGTGAAGCAGATTGCCGATGCTTATGGCATTGAAAAAAATAGTGAAAAGAAATACCGAGAGAGTGATTATAATATTGGCGCCACATTGTCGAGCGGAGTCCGTTTCGTTTTGAAGAATGGGCGTAACACTTTGGCAAAAGAAAACATCAGCCTAGAAGAGCTACAAGATCTGTTAAAAAGTTTAGCGGTGGAGCACGGGTTAGAAAATATGAGAATTAAATTTTCTGACAATATGGGTGACGACGGGGCACCAAGGGGACAAAAATCCGTTTTTTATGATGTTGCACCAAACGCATCTAACATTCCTAAAACCCCTAAAGCTGATTTTGTTATTGGAGATCCCCAAGAAGGAACCATATATATATCACACAAAGATGGAAAATCTCCTAAAGCTTTTGGGCAGTGGAGCGGCATTAGTGAAAAATCAGGTTTCAACAAAGAACCCGAAGTAAAAAACTTTGGTAAGCTTTTAGCCCGAGTAATGAAAGATTTGGAGATACAACGCTATCCCAATAAAATTGACTTTCAAAAGAGAATTGCCGACCCGGATCTAATTCTCAAAGCGGTATTTGGGAAAGAACACAACCCCAAAGAGCCATCCTCACCCGATAATGTGGACTTTGTGTTGCAAGGAAAAATAAATTTAGTACCGGAATTAGATGAAAACGGTGAACCTACTGAAGTCTTTGATATTCAAGCGGATAAAGTATTTGGGGCTAATTTTGCAGAAAGAGATATAACAACGCTAGAGAATTTTTTTAGTGATGGCTATTTCCCCGTCCTTTCGGCACGTTATGCGACTAAGCGGAGAAGCTTTGATATTGTGGGAGCACGTGCCACTATTTATCCCGAAGGAGGCAGAGATGTCAACTTCCTTTTTACGGCAGACAGCCGCCCAACAGATTTTGATTTTGTTCCCATTACCTTAAATCCCACACAATTTAAAAACGCTCAAGGGTTTTTCAATTCACTAGATGTGGGAATGGAAAATGAAACCTATCGAAAGATGCACAACTCGATTACAAATTTCAGCGACTAAAGAGGTATAAGTGCTCGTTCAAGAACGCTTCAAAAATTATAACAAACAACATTGTTGGCAATATGAGATAAAACTTCAGAACTTGGAAGAGGATCTCAAAGAGATAGGCTTATCTAAATCTGCAGCCCAACAGCTACGCACAAGCGACTTTGAGTTTGCTTATGTTGACAAGACAGATAAAGAAACTTGTGCTGAGATAAAACAATTCATAGAGCGCCATGAATGGCTAGGGAAAATACCCAATCGCCCAACACACAGATTTACAGCAAGATTAAAAAAGAACAATGTTCTGGCTGGCGTAGTCATCATGGCGACACCTAACGCATTCAGCCATCTATTAGGAAAAGAAAACAGAGATTTAGAAAAGCTAGTAGCGCGAGGAGCTAGTATTAGCTGGGCGCCAAAGAACCTAGCATCGTGGCTTGTATCATCCTCAGTCAAGTGGATGGTAAAGCATACAAACTTTCGCATATTTACAGCATATTCAGACCCAGAAGCCAAGGAACTAGGAACTATATACCAAGCTATGAATTGGATATATTTAGGGCAAACTAGCGGCACAAATAAGCAATATTTAGATCCTAAAAAGCCCGAGCTTGGTTGGTTCAGCAGTCGCGACTTCCGCAAGAAATCAAAATATAAAATGTATGCGGCAAAGATAGGCATAGACCCGGACACTTGGAAAGGTTGGATGAAAAAGTATTCACCCAATTGGGAAATCATCCCTCCAGAAGTGAAGGCACAGATCAAAGCGGAAGAGGAAAACTATCGTTCTTCTTGCTTATCCCGTCCCGTACCCCCTAAACATAAATATTGTTATGTTTTAGGGAAAACAAAAAAAGAAACAAAAGCCCTCCGGAAAATTTTTATGCAACATAATCCTACTAAAATTGACATGGATTACCCCAAGGAGCGGGGAAAATAACATTTGACATTATAAAAAAATAAATTATACTATGCGACAGAGGTGTTGACTATGAAAGAGTTTAATTGCGCGCAAGACTTGCGACAAGAATTGGAAGAAGGAATTAGAGTTGTAGCTGAAAATGTAGCTTCAACCTTGGGTCCCAAAGGACGTACAGTGATATTACATCCTAAGAGCGGCAATCCTATTACCACTAAGGATGGGGTAACAGTGGCAAAGTTTATTGACTTAGATAACACCTTTCAAAATACTGGTGCGCAAATTGTAAAACAAGCCGCCGAAAAAACCAATCAGGAAGCCGGGGACGGCACCACTACTACTACCGTTTTGACTTATGCTATGTATCGGGAAGCTCAAAAATATCTCACCGCGGGCGCTCCTCCTATTGAACTTAAAAAAGGAATGGAAATTGCAGTAGATCACTTGGTAGAAAAAATTGAGAAAGCTTCCACTCCTATTAAATCGGTGGAAGATATTGAAAATGTGGCTACTATTTCTGCAAATGGAGATGAAGTTATTGGGAAGCTGGTAGCGAAGGCAGTAGATTTAGCCGGTAAGGACGGCTCAGTAACTATTGAAGAAGCCCGCTCCTTAGACACTAGTTTGGATTTAGTGGAAGGTTTTCGTTTCAATTCGGGTTATCTCGCTACAGCCTTTATCAATGAAGAGGAGCGCGCACGAGTCAACTACGACAATCCCCTAGTAATGGTAACCGATGAGAAAATTGAATCAGTGGAAGAGATGCTTCCGGCGTTAGAGATTGCTGCCCGCGAAAGTCGTCCTTTTGTTATTGTTGCCGAGGACATTGAAGGACAGGCGCTGGCATCTCTTATCATGAATGCAATGAGGGGAACTATGCGCGTATGCGGCATTAAAGCCCCGAACTATGGAGAAGAGCGACGTAACACCCTTAAGGATTTGGCTATATCTGTGGGGGCTACTTTGATTTCTCGCGAAATGGGAATTACCCTTAAGGAAGTCAAGCTGACCCACTTTGGAGAAGCCAAGCGGTTGGAAGTTACAAAAAATAACACCACTATGGTAGGGGGTGCGGGAGAGTTAGAACGTATTGAAAAAGAGATTGAAAAACTCAAAGCCATGATGCACGACACAGAAAGTCTCCATGAATGTGAAAAACTTCAAGAGCGCATAACGCGCCTCGCTTCGGGAGTTTCTGTGATTAGAGTGGGCGCCGCTACAGAAATTGAGATGATAGAGAAGCGCCACCGCATTGAGGATGCGTTGGAAGCAGTCCGAGCCGCTCAGGTGGAAGGCGTCCTCCCTGGAGGGGGATCCTTTTTAGCGCAGGAATCCCTTAATCTACATGACAAATTGACCAACGCAGCCAATAACGAGTGGCAAGCCTTGGGGATAAAAATTATAGAACAAGCTGTCAAAGAACCACTGAAACAAATGTGTAAAAATGCGGGTGAATCCCCGGACTTAATATTGAAAAAAGTAGAAAAAGAAGAAAAAAATTATGGCTATGATTTTAAAAATGGAGGAGTGATTAACGTTTTAGATGCCGGAATTATTGACCCCGCACGAGTGACGCGCTGCGCAATACAGAATGCAGTCTCTGTCGCCGGTATTCTTATCACTTCTAACTATGCGATTGTGGAAAGATAGTACTACTTATTGGTGCATAAAGAGGAGCTATATCAATGGGAGATGAGACTGTAGAAAACGCTGTTGCCTGGGCTGAAATGCATGGGAAATTTGACATCTTGATACAAAAGCAAGAAGAAATAGGTGAAGATGTCGCGAAGATTAAACAAGCGGTTTATCATCCCGATTCAGGGCTGTATGCGCGCCTGCGCGAGCTAGAAAGCTGGAAAGAAACTTCATCTAGGCTTCTTTGGATGATCATCACATCCGTTATTACACTCACGATTGCTACGGTGTATAAATCTCTTTAAAACACTTGACGCCATAATTATACTAATATACATTATAGAAAAGAGGTAACACACAATGAGAGTAAATTTATCTTATTCTGTAGAACTAGACGACGTACTGGCTGAGCTTTCGGAATTATTTGCCCGTGAAAAAGGGAAATTTGAAGCCGTGGATAAAACCGCCATGCGAGTTCTGCAAGGGTCTTATACGGATGAAAACTTAAGAGATGTATTCAATACGATTGATATTTACAAAGAGGCTTTAGCTAATTTAGAAATCAAATTAGATGAAATACAACAGATTATTAAAGGATATCATGATATTATAAATGCGCCCCTTGAAACATCAAACCCCCAGCCGGATGGTGGCGAGGATGATGAACTATAACATTGGAGATCTGGTTTGGGTACCCGATGGTACGGTAAATTATGCATTAGAAGGGCGCGATGTCAATCGCATGCATCCTATTGAGGGTCCTGTTTACGGAGTGATTGCGGAAACTGTCTACCCCAGTTATGATGATTGGTTATTAGTGCATATCACCACTCAGATACGTCGCCTCATAAGCAAAAAAGATTTAAGGAAAATAGGAGTTTAGCTAATGATTAAATTGATAGAAGTGGTACCCACTCACAAACATGACTTTTCATTGCGGGAAGTATATATAAATCCCGATCACGTGGTTTTTTTACGAGAAGACACCGCTACCAAAATCAAACTACAAGAACAAAAAATAAAATTCCCTGAAGGTTTAGATGCGCGACAAGTGTTCACTCGTTTGCAAATTCACAATGGGACTACTGGTACGGAGTTTATTGTGGTGGGCGCTCCCCACGTCATTGAAAGTAAACTTAAGTCCAGCAACAAGGAGCTACTTCATGGCTGATAAAATTTATACCCTGTATGTAAAGTCCACATGCCCGTTTTGTGTCAAAGCACAAGAGGAGCTTATTAAACGCAAAGAAACTCATACTCTCTTTATTATGGATGAAAAACCCGAAGAATTGGAGAAACTCCAGGCTCTGTGGAACCACACCACCGTGCCGTTGATTACCGCGCAGCACGGAGATGTAGAGGTTTTTATTGGAGGTTATACGGATTTATTAGAGTGGTTCAAAGTTCAGGAGACGGTGGAGTTATAAAATGATTGAATGCAAGCTGCAGCCGGTGATATCTCAGTATTATAAAACCGATACGCAGAAACCTCGCTATGGCGTCTATCTTCAAGCAATGCACTGGGGCGTTAAAGGATATGGGAAGAAGAAATGGGTCGTCGCCGTGAAAATTGAATTGGATTATGAACAAGCTAAAGAAAAAGGATATACGGATGATGAAATCGTGAAAGAATGTATTGCCTATCTTAATGCGCCGCAAAAAAGTAAATATGGAAAAAAAAGAATGCGTAAGCCATTATATGCTTTTGATCCAGCACCCTATGGATATAAGATTATAGAAAAAGACACTGGGACACTTATCTCTGCGCGCTTAGTCACTCCTCACCAAAAAAATAAGAACTTTTGGAATACAGGTCCCGTCGCATGACCGAGAAAAGCCCTCCCAAATTTGCTATTTATAAAGAAGAATATGAAGAGCATATGCGTAATATTCTTTTTAAGCGGCAACTGGCTCATGAGTATCTCAATCACTTTTCTGTCGTCCGACAAATGGATGAATGGGTATCGTTTTATGGATGTTTGTGTGAATACATTGGGGTGCTTTATCATTTTGAAAATGCCCTGGAAAAAATAACCCTTACGGCAGATTGGGATGAGGAAAAACAATATTGGCTAATGGGGGAAAAATCGGCATCCGGGTTAATGTTATACCTCACTAATGAGATTTTATGTCGTCAAGATTTATTGAATTATAATGTGAGCTTTTCGCGCCACTAAGACTAATTATATAAAATAAAAAGAGAAGTGCGGAGAAAAACTGATGCCTCATATGAAATACTTGATGGAAAATTTTCGTCACTACAGCCTCCTCAATGAAGAAAACTTGCTGGTTGAAGGTCGCAAAGACGACGCAAAGGCAAAATACCCCGGTCTAGCCAAGAAACGTGAAGAACTTGATGGCGAGAGTTTACTTGATGTTCTCATCGACAAAGATCCATCCGGCAATCAAAAATATCTAATGCGAGCAGCTTATTTACTGCAGCGCTCAATAGAGATGGCAGAACAGAACGATGGGTATACTCCTTTTTACGGCAAACAATGGCCCGAAAATGCCGATGATAATCTTTATTCCCCATGGGGCGTTGCCAATAACATCGCTAATGAACTATCTAAATATCACAAGTTAATGCCCTATCTTCAAGGCAGTCAAGCCACTTATAAAGATGTAAATCAAATTGATTCTTACGCACAATTACAAATGGTAGTCCAACGGGCTTTGGGCGCCAAAGAGGACAGAGAACGAAAGAAAAAAGAGAAAGCAGCACTAAAGAAAGCAGCCCATGAAGGCAGCGAAGTGATCGCAGACACTCCTTATCACCTTGTGATTCGCCCACTCACCAAAGAAGCATCATGTTATTTTGGTCGAGAAACAAAATGGTGTATCTCAGCAACCAAATCTCAAAATTATTTTGATCAATATACTAGCGAGGGCAAAGCCTTTCTCTTTCTCCTAGCCAAGAGAAAAGACATTGATCCTGCCTATGCTAAGGTTGCGGTAGTTTTGGATCAATATGGACAATTCGACGAATATTTTAATGCCGAGGATGATAGTCTGTATTTACGCCAGTTTAGAGATGGCATGTTACAAACGATGGTAGGGGCAGCAGCTTCTGATGAAATTGTTTCAATGGAAGAGGACGAGCCATTTAAAGAAGAGCCTATCATGAAAGCAGCCGAAGAGCTAGACTTGTGGAGTTATCTTGACGAGGGTGATGAAATAGAAACTGTGGTTCAACTAATAAAAGAAACGGTGGATGAATACATTGAAACTCTGGAACGGAAAGGCAAAGAAAGCGTAGAAGAAACTCCAGCCGGAACACCCGAAGAAGATTACGAAGAACTCCTATCAACATATTCAGCCAATTGGAACCATATAGATGTTTCACTAATGTTCCCCTCCGACACAGGTTCCGACACTACTTACTGGGAATCCAATCTCTGGGTGGATGTAGAAGGATATGTTCTTAGCAGTTTCGCGGAACAAGGCTATCAGTTTGCCCCCGGCGTCATGGAAGGAGAGATGCAAGAAGAATTGCGCACCTCTGTAGACAACGCTCTTAACAATGTCAACATCTGGCCAGAATACATGGAGCAAGAGGATTGGGGGGATCAACCGGGCACCGAGTTTAGAATTCGGGTTCAAGACGGCTATGGTTCGCTGGATAGTTTTGAGCAGTTCTTAGAAGAACAAAATATCAACGACCAAAACTTCGATGAAGATTTTGCTATGTATCTACGCGATCACCTTGAAGACGAAGGTGTTATTTTCAACCCCGAGAAAGTGGAAGCCGAAAAAGAAGCAGAACGTCAGAAAACAAGAGATGCTGAATATTGGCCCGACCCCGAAGAGAAGAAAAAACAGATGGACCTTCCCCTCAATGAAACGAAGTTGAGGATAAACATCCTAAAAACCTTTTAGAGTTTGGGCATGACTAAATCCATTAGGGTTGGCGATTTAGTTATACAAAAATATGTTTCTTTCACCACCATTGGCATTGTGCGCCATATAGATTTTGGACGCAGCATGACCCCTAAAAACGAACCGGACTTATTTTATGAATATGCTTGGGTTCAATGGCTGGGTGGAGGAGAAACTGTTATAAAAATATCCTTACTCAAAAAGATATCTTAAAAATTTGATTTTGGTAAATATAAACTAATTATAGAAGGAGATATTTATGAGCAATTATCCCACTTTAGTAGAGAATTGGAATAAATTTCTTAGCGACGAAAAAACCATTGAAGAAGCTACGGACGAAGAAGTGGCTTATTTGGATGACATCCTTCACAATCTAAACCCCACCGACCTCTCCTTTAATAATATATTTGGCGATAAAATGCGTATTATTGAGCCAATGAAAATTCAAGACGAGAAATTCGAACAGCTTAAAAACTTGTTAATCCGAGCGGGCTATAAGCCTGATTTTAAAACCGGTCTTGCGACATACTATATGATAACGTTGCCCGCTAAAGAGGACATGCGACCCACCAGCCTGATGTTAACCGCCAAACAAATAAAAGGATTATTTGATGACGAAGGAGAACTAGACCGAGAGAATTATTCGCGGCTTTCAGATGAAGAATTTGAAAAAGTCAAGAAGGGATTCAAGAAGAAGCAAATTAAAATCGGTAAGTTACTTCAAAAAGGCTCCCGTTTATATGACGCTGCTCATAAGGCATGGGACGATGCTGAAGAAATAAAACCTGAAGACTTTGGTGTAGAGCCTGATAAATATGATCCCGACGATACAGTCAATGTCGATAAATATAGAGCCGCAGCGGAAGCAGCCACAAAGAAATCGCAAACAGACTTTAACAAACTTAAAGATGTTTTTCCTGATACAGTTTCTTCTGCTTCTTCAACAGTAAATATTTTTAAAGACTTAGCTGACTGGTGGAACAAAAAGTCTACTTTTTATCGCGAGAACCCAGAGGACGCAGCACTAACGGATAGTCCCTACTCTATTATTTATACACGGCATCCCATTGATGTGATGCGAATGTCTGACTTTGATAACATTGAGAGTTGCCATTCACCCCCTTCGCGCCGTGTGAGAGGAGGGGATTCATATTATAAGTGTGCCGTCGCAGAAGCCCATGGTCATGGTCCGGTTGCTTATGTGGTTCGCAACGAAGATTTATTGAATCTTTTGTACGCTGACACTGACACCCAGAACACCGCTAAGGACTTGCAAGGGCTTTTAGATCTCTATGAGAAAGAGGATAAAGAATTCTTTGAAGACCTGGACCGCGGTGTGGGTGATATTACCCCTCTTTCCCGTGTGAGGTTGAAAAAACTGGTTAATCCTAAGATGGAAATATCCCTAGCCGTCCCGAGTACTCGTACTTACGGTAAACGATTTCCAGATTTGTACCGCAACATAAGTGACTTTACCAAAGAAAAACAAGAGAAAGAGATAAAGAAAATCGATGCGTCCCGCGATGCTGCCGATCCTGATGATAGTGCTTTTAAAGATGATAAGTTTGATTTGGGCAATTGGGAACGCTTTGGAGGTTCCTATGAGGACGCTGGTGATAATGCCAATGCTGCTATTGCTCAATGGCTCGACGTCAACACTACCGGCTTATCTCGTTATGACGGAACGACGGAAGACAATCTGGAAATTGGAAACCGTCAAGAGGAATGGGAAAACGAAGTAAATAATATACGCGACCGCTACAATCGGGGTTATCAATCCGCTCGCATCACCCGCGCGGACGTAGAGGACGACGGCGCAGGAGAATACTATATTGATATACACGCGGTAATCCGTCTTGTCCTTTCAGAAAGCGATTTTGTAACATCAGCATTTCAAGAAAGTGTAAGGAAGTCAATTGAATATTTGCCGAATGAATTGCGTGACATGGGATATGATGAACTGGAAGACTATGTTAATTATACCACTCTAAATCCCCGCTCGCAAGACTGGGCAGATTTAGTGCGCCAAATAGACGACCAAGAAAAAACTCAAATTGTAATAGAGATACCCATCTCCATTGAAAACGTTCACCCGGACGGCGCCGGCTATGCTGTTTCACCGGATGATTTTGACGAGATCGCATCTGCTATTGATAGTCTAGACGACAAGGCAGAGCAAATTTTAGAGATGGCAAAGGGCTATTTGAAACGCGAAGGTGTTTTAGAAGGTGGTCAACTTGCCGTGTTGGCGAGATCCCTTGAGGATGAGAGTTGGTATGAGTGGAACTACGAAGTAGATGATGAGTATGACCCGACGAGTATCGAACTGGAAACAGCAACTTATGTAAATTTTGAAGACTTAATCCAAAAAATACCTATTACTTTTGAACGCAAAGCACCTAACTCGCCCGAAGTATATATTAACTTTGCCGGTGAGCCTCTTGCTCTTGCTTCACAAACTCACGGTGGTGAGGACTTCTCCTTCAAAGGTTGGGAAGTTCGCTCTCCTGAGTTTGAAACAGAAATCCTGCGTTGCTGTCAGGATCTGGACGAAGTAAAACTCTATGTACAAGACCAAGTTGCTAAACTAATCTTACGTCCCAAGGGAAGCAAAACCCCCAAAGGATTACAATCCAGCCGTGACTATCTTGTTGCTGTATCTATTTTGATGCGTGACGCAGCAGGAGGCACAGAAGGCGAGTTCATGTTCCCCAATCGTTCTATGTGGGTGAATGGTCCAGACAGCGACGATGAATATAAAATGATGTTTGGGATGGAACTTGATGATGACGCTAGTGATGAAGTGGTAGACAATGCTCACAAGATTATCGCAGAGACAGATGATGAAGAGCAACTCAAAGAAATCTTTAGAACGGCATTTGCAAAAGTAGCAAAGGTACCCGGCGCAAAGAAGACCCTGGGTGAAGTGAAAGACTACTTTAGAAAATTTGATTTATTTTAAGATTGTGTATAAAAAAGAAAGGAATTATAATGAGTGAGAAAGTTATAGTTAAATGTCCCATTTGTATGACGAAGTTTATTAAAAACGACTTAGGGGATCCCCCCTTGGTGGTACAGTGCGAGTGTGAAAACATTACTATAGAAAAAAAACTAAAGGATGAAGAAGAAAAAAGCTTGTTTTTGGTTACTTTTGTCACTAGCCCCCCTGCTCTAAAAATACGAGAGGAAAAATGAAGTTATTATTGAAAATAGGATTATTTATTCCTGCGCTTGTAGTTTATAAAACTATAAAATATACTCATAATTACAGATAGGAATCCGCTGAAGAGTAAGATAGATAACATTATATATAAACAACCCTTCAATGACTCTAATGAAGGACAGGTTGAGAGCCAGTGAACAAGAGTCTAGTCGCCTCTTCCGGCAAAAAACAAAAGAAGGGCTATCTTGCTCGTTTTTAATAAGCAGTGCCATAATGAATAAAAATAAAATAGAGTATACCATTGGAGATTTAGTAAAAATAAAGACTGGAGATCTCGGCGTAGTGTATAATAGCAAAGTGGAACTGGGAAAACTAGTTTTTTATCAAGTGCACTTTTGTGGGGACGACGAACCCGACCCTCGTTGGGTTTGGGCAGATCAATTAATTAAAGAGGAAAAATGAAAAATAGAATATTGGTAGTGGGTACGGGCACCATTGGAGAGCCTCTTATTGGGCTTCTTGCCGACTTTCGTAAAAAGCTTAAGGTTGCCGAGGTCATGTTTCACAAGCGTACTCCCTTGAGGGATGAGGTTGCCAAAGTCGAGAGCTTGGTGAAACGCGGTGCGGTACTGGTTACAAATCCAGAAAATATAGAAGAGTTTAAAAAACTGGGGCACAAACCTCAATATACTTTTGCTGAAGCCCTCACGCGCGCCAAAGTCATCATTGATTGCACCCCTGCCGGAAACCTCAACAAAGAAAAGGAATATGCCAACTTCACCAAAAAAATATTTATCGCTCAAGGGAGCGAGAAGGGATTTGGTTTACCTTATGCTTATGGCATCAATGACGCTGCCCTTTTGAAACACAAAGGTGATTATATTCAAGTAGTGAGTTGTAATACCCATAACGTTTCATCCTTGGTGGATACTCTCTCTAACCATGAGGTAGAAAAGAATTTTATTGCTGGGGATTTTACTTGTATTAGACGATCCAATGATATCAGCCAGCATTCCGGCTTTTCTCCTTCTCCGGAGGTAGGAAAGCACCAATATGCATCATTTGGCACCCACCATGCTAAAGATAGTTATGATTTGTTTAGGACTTTAAATATCATTCCTAATCTTTTTTCTAGCGCGATGAAGGTAAATTCTCAATATATGCATGTTATTCGTTTTGGCGTAGAAGTCCGAGGGAGTTCTTCTGTGGAAGATGTGATTGAACGCTTTAGAAAAAACAAATTTACCGCGTTGACTTATAAAAATTCTACCAATAAGGTGTTTTCTTTTGGTCGCGACCATGGATATTATGGGCGCATTTTTAATCATACCGTGGTGGCTGTAGACGCTCTTAATACTCACAATCGTGAAGGCAACACCGTCATTATGGGGTTTTGTTTCACACCACAGGATGGCAATTCTTTGCTAAGTAGTGTTGCCGCGGCAATGTATGGAATTCATGGGGACGCCTATACCACTTATATGACGTGTTTTGATGATCTTCTCTTTCCAGAAATTTAAATTGACTTTTTAAAATAAAAAAAATATTATAAAGACATGACAAGTGATGAGTTAAAAGAAGTTCTTGAAACGATGGATATTCCCGAGAAGCGAAGATCTATAACTCCTTTCAATGTGCGCTGGTTGCTGCGCAATATTGGCATTAACAACGGGAGTCATCCTCGCCTGGAAGAAGCCCGAGAGTGCCTTAAAAAATTGAATAAGGAATATGGATGCCCTAATCCGGGTTGTTACTGTGGTGCGTGTCAGTGAAAGTAGGTGACCTTGTGCTGGTTAACACCTATGGGTGGGATAAAGATGCCATGGCGAAATATAATAACCGTGCCGGGGTCATCACTCATATTGATGCGTCCCCAGCAGCGTTCCACCGAAGTCATATGGTGGATTTTGGAGAAGGAAGTGTGCTAATGGCAGAAAACCGTCTCCAACTTATAACAGGAAAAGATAGTGTATGATTTTACCTATATATCTATTTGACGTCGATGGAACATTGACGCCTCCCCGACAGGCGATGAAGGAGAGCTTTTCTTCATTCTTTGAAGAATGGATGAAAAATAAAAAAGTTTATCTCATCTCCGGAAGCGATTACCATAAACTAGAAGAACAGGTGCCCTTCCCAATTTTGAAGGGAGTGAGCGGCGTGTTTGGGTGCATGGGCAATACTTTTCATAGCGCGGGACACAGCATTTCTCGCCGGGATTATACTCCTTCTGAGGAACTCCTTGCGTTTTTAGAAGAGAAGTTGGCTCATTCAGAGTATGTGCTCCGCTGTGGTAACCATATTGAAAAAAGAGTGGGAATGATAAATTTTTCTATTGTGGGGAGAAACGCCAGTATATCTCAGCGCCATGCGTATCACCTTTATGATGAAAAAACACAAGAACGTGAGCAGATTGCGGAAGAAATTAAAGAGCAGTTCCCTCACCTTAATGCGGTTGTAGGGGGAGAAATCAGTATTGATATATTCCCCCAGGGGGCTGACAAAAGTCAAATCTTAAACCACCTTCCTCGCGGAAATTATATCTTTTTTGGAGACAAAACTAATCCGGGGGGAAATGATTATGCATTGGCGCATGCTCTAGAAGAAAGGAAATTTAAAGTGCATGGGGTAAAAAATTATAACGAAACCTGGACGATACTTCAAAAAGAGGAAGGATAGGAGATAAAGAATGTTTATTTTATTTCAACTAATGGCGGGGTATTTGTACGCTACATGGCTGGAGTGGGCAATTCATAAATATATTTTACATGGATTGGGAAAAAACAAAAAGAGTTGGTTTAATTTTCATTGGTATTCTCACCACAAGAGCGCGCGAAAAAATAATTATCGAGATGAGAATTACAATAGTTTTCTCTCGCCCCCTGTGTTTAAGGAAATTATTGGATTGACTCTTCTTGCAGGAATTCACTTCCCTTTTTATTATATAATGCCTTATTTTTTTTATATGTTAGGGTTTTGTACTCTACGTTATTTTTATATTCACCAAAAAAGTCACTTAGATCCTTTGTGGGCAAAAGTTTATTTCCCTTGGCATTATGACCACCATATGGGAAAAAACCAAGATGCAAATTGGGGAGTTACTACCCCGCTGTGGGATATCTTTCTGGGCACTCGCGAAAAGTAATTGACACCTGGAAATAAAATAAAATAAACTTTTTATACTAAAAGTCATACTCCCGTAGCTCAGTTGGTAGAGCAAGCGGCTCATAACCGCCCGGTCGTAGGTTCGAGTCCTACCGGGAGTACTGCACGACCCCTTGAAGAATTTAAACTATAAAGGAGAAAATATGTTTAATATATGGACATCAGTCACATTAGGTGTGCTTTCATTAGCGCTTTTTATTTGGAGTATTATCAAACACGAAGAAAGATTGCAAAAGATAGAAAGTTCAGTGGCTGAAATTAGAAAAAAGAACCTTAGTAACTAAGGCATACCGCAGGGAGGCATGGGTTTACAGATGCCTCGCTTTACACACTAGGAGAATTATGAAAAGATTTATTATGGCATTATTATTGGTAGGGTGCGGCACAGCAGAGACTAGCAGCGTACGTCCACAGAGCACTTATGACACCCTTGAGATTGAGGACGCCCGAACACAACCGACCGAGGTGCTCGACACCGTGCACTACGGGGATTTACTCGGCATTGCTAAAGAGGTATTTGCCGACATCACCGATAAAGAGGGGAGTAGTGTGAATTCCATTTTTGAAGACTTTTGCGAGCAGACAAAAACTTGCCCTTTCCATGCGACAGTGGAGGCATGTGCCCTTGAGGCTTATACAACGTACATGAAATTGACCAGTGGATGCCAGGAAAAGATGCTCGAAATGGTCACGGACTGTGCGCCAGATCCCGCTACCCCCTGCTTAGAACCTACTGCTCCGGGGTGCAAGGAAATGATAGCCACCTTTCAAGGAGTTTGTATGGGATTTAAAACACCCGGCGACGTGGCAACCCGCTGGCAACAAGTTTGCGAAGCCTACAAAATGAAAGAGCCGCAAGATTGTGACCCTTCGGTGACAATGGATGATGTGATAGAATTGTGTGAATTTGTGGGAGCAACATTGAAGGATACACCGGAGTGTATTGAGAAGGTTGATCTATACTTGGAGTGTTTACCTCAGACCAAATATTATTGCCCACCCGGACAATTGGTACCACGACCTGATCCTAGTACTGGATGTTACAAAGAAGCTGAACCATTTACCTTTCCAACTGGTGAATGTGTACAACAATAGGAGAGAATATGTTAGTTTGTATATTATTTATAATTGGGACGACAAACTATGTGACACCGGGTTGTCTTCAAGCCACCGGCATTGTCACCCCTAATGAAATTGTCAAAACTAATATAATTCCAGCTAAGTATAAAAGACAGGTGATCCCTTGGCGCCGTAAAGTAATAAAATTTGACGATACACTGACGTTCAATTATCTTCCCAATTGGTTGTCCTTTGACTATCACCGCTCTATGGCTCTTAAATATCCTAAGAAAAGAGGCTATCATGGATTATCTAAATGGGTTATTAAATCTAACATCAAAAGATATAAATTTCATTTAGGAATAAGAAGCAGAATGAGACTGAGGAGGTAAGAAATGAAAAAAGCGTTTTTAATACTGATTGTGATGATCGGCTGTACCATAGAAGTGCCGGTGGATGAGATAGAAGTACCGCCCATTGAAAACCACACCCGAATTGTAGTGAATATACCCGATGGTTTAAGCGTTCCTCAGACTTCTACCCCCAGCGATGGGGAGGGTGAAGCGAGTGACGCCCACTGTGTCTATAAACACTTCCCTGATTATTATAGTAAATATGGGGCATATGTGTTGGGGTGCACCGGGGATGTGGATGAAGCTACCGATTTTGTGTGTTGTACATGGGTTTTTCCCGAGAAACGGCAAATGTGTGAAGAAAGATGGTGTCGGGATAATGAAAATAAATGTGGCTGGGCACTAAATTCATGGCAGTGTTATAGTTATTAATAGAATGTTTTGGTTTTGGTTCGGAATCACCACGTCTCTCGCCATAGCCTTTATACTTGGTTTTGCCTGTCGCGACGGCAACTGCAGCTAGACGTCGGTACCTACACACCTCGGGTTCGAGCCCTGACACGGATATGGCTTACTTCAAATCCCAGTGGACGAACTCCAAACTCTTGACAAAACAATAAACTAAGGAGAATATATGAAAAATAAATATCAACACAACGATGACGGAACAACAACCGTTTTTATTGAAAGCAAAACGCACGGCAGTAAAGAGGTGTTTGTTGATACAGAGGAGTGGGATAGAGTGAGCGTTTACAGGTGGAGCTTGTCAACACCAAAGAAGAATGGAAATTGTTATGCCAAGACCCAAATAAACCATCCAGATGGTGGTTGGATTCCCTGCAAGACAGATGGGAGAAGGAGAAGAAAGACGGTGCTGCAAATGCATCATCTTATTTTAGGCAAACCAGCCAAGGGAAAACAAACAGACCATATAGATGGTAACGGCTTGAATAATTGTAAGAGCAATCTACGTCATGTCACTCCAGCCGAGAACAGCTGGAACACTGTCCGTAAAAACAAAACAGGCTACAAGGGTGTTAGAAGATATAAGGTCGAGGTTTATAAATACGGATGTAAGTTAGGGAGCAAACATATTGACAGTTGGTTGGATACTCCCGAAGAAGCCGCAGAAGCATATGATAGGGTAGTCGTAAGAGAGCGACCAATCGTAAACCCCGAGCGACAACTAAACTTTCCTGAACGATTGGAGGAGTACTTAAACGAAGTGGAAGCAGATAACAGAACAAAAAACCTAAAAACTCTTGACAAATAAATAAACTTTATTATATTATGCAGGTGAGTTGTTGCTGGTAAGGATAACTCACCCTAAAACTTGCTTATAATAAGGAGAAAATACTATGAATAACGCACTTACTACTATTAGACCGGGACTACTCGGGAGAAACGTAATTGACGACGTTTTCGACTCATTCTTTGTCGATTTTCCACGTCATCTAAAACAAACAACACAAGGATATCCGGTGGCTGATATTTTCCGCGATGATGATGGAAATACAGTACTAGAGTTTGCCCTTGCTGGCTTCAAAAAGGAAGAACTATCAATTGATATTCGCCCTGACAAGAGGAGCATTACAGTAGCAGCAAATTCAGATATTGACGAAGGCGATAACTCTCGAAGGATTGCGCGCCGTAGCTTTACAAAAACTTATGTAAACTATGATAATAATTTGGATTTATCTCGCACCATTGCCTCCTATGCCGATGGACTTCTGACGGTGAGGGTTCCTCCGCGCGCGGAAGCGCAACCCGTGAAGATTGAAATTAGTTAATTTTCCTCTAAGGGCGAGCAATCGCCCTTTTTTCTTGCATTGCTAAATAAAACAAAAGAGGATTAAACAATGCACTGCCGGGATGGTGGAATAGGTAGACACAACGGACTTAAAATCCGTTGACTGATAGAGTCGTGCGGGTTCAAGTCCCGCTCCCGGTACTTAGAGCGCTGACGGCGATGGCACGAGCGCCCACCCTCAACATTAATAAAGGAGAAAACCATGAATGATGAAATCAAAGAGATCTTAATTAGCCTAACCGAGTATTACAAGTCTCGGCGTACCGCCCAAGACTTTAGTGACGGAAGCGCGGCTTTGGAGAATATTGTCGCCCGCGCCACGCGCGCTCTAGAGCAAGAGGTAAGGAAAAAGCAGACCACCAATAGAAACTCCAGTGACGTGGACCCCTTTGTTACTCCGCGGGACTTTCCGGCTTATAAACTGGAAGATGAGTGGTAGGAAATGACTAACGAAACTATTTTTCTTCTTGTGCTCGGCGCTTATCTTTTTCTCATGGGATTGGCGGTTACCCTGTCTTATTATAAGAAAAAATAAACTTTTTCTTCTTTTTAAGTCTTTGACATATATGTATTAATAGAGGTGTGAAATACTTTTCGCACTTTACCCTAAACATACTTTATCGTATTGGAGGTGACTATGCAGGGAGGAGCATTATGTCGGTAGGCATAAAAGCTAGGTATTTAGTTTTAGCATTTGTGCCGTATCTTATCTTATATTTTCTTCTTCAATCCCTCATCACTGTCAATCAATACAATCTTTTAACTTTTATAGATACCCAAATTCCCTTCATCCCTCAGTTTGTATGGATTTATCATACTTTAATTCCGGTAATTATCGCCACTGGCTTAGTATTCTTTAAGCGTAAAGAGTTGTTTTTGTCAATGGTTTATGCCAATTTGGCAGCGGGGGCAATTTTATGTTTGTTTTATGTTCTTTTTCCTTCTTTTTATCCGCGCGAACAATTTGTAGATCACCATTCTTTATCAGGCATACTCGTTAATCTTACTCGTCTTGTGGATTCCGCGCATAATACCTTTCCTTCGGGACATGTGACATTTTCATGGCTTTTGGCATTGTTTGTGGGTCTTTCTCAGAAGGGCAAACAATGTTCTTTAATCAAAGGCGCTTATTATGTGTGGGCACTTCTCATTGCTGTTTCCACTCTCACTCTCAAACAACACTATCTCATTGATGTGATTTCCGGGATGACTTTGGCTTTCATTTTGTTTTATACCTTTAAATATATTGATTTTAATCCCCAATCGCTTGACTTCCAAAAAAAGCTTTAATATAATTGATAAATTAGGGGGTGGGAGAGATGAACAGCGCCAGAAGCGCCGCAGTAGGGGATTTACTAATTCAAAATGTAGATAACCGCGCTTATATAGGCATCGTCTCTCGGGTAACCAGCGACAAATATAATCACAAAACAGTTTTTGTTCTTTGGAACGGTACCACGCCCCCGATGTACAATGAAAATTATGGATTTGCATGGAGCAACATACACAACTTGCGCCGTGAATTTGAACTTATAAAGGGGTAAAAAATGAACCAAATAAAACATGCTGATTGTTTAGCGTATCTCAAAACACTGGAAGACAACTCTATAGATATGGTGTTGACCGATCCCCCTTATTCGATTGGTTTTGATCGGGGAAAGGGGTGGGACTCCCAATGGAAAGATGAAAAAAGTTATTTAGAGTGGTGTGAGGCATGGACTAAAGAATGCTTGCGAGTACTTAAACCTAATCGTATGATGATTGTGTGGGGTACCCTTAAGACAGAAACCTCTATCAAATATAAATTGCAAACTTCGGCTTATATTACCAAAGTTTATAATGGAAGTCCTCAAAATGAAATCATTTGGGGATATAATTGGGGAGGGCGCACCAAAAGTAATTTTGCGCGCAAACATGACTATGCGTGGTGTTGGAGCAAGGGAAAAGAGTTTTTATTTAACGCAGATGATGTCCGGGTAGAACGCAAAGTCAAAAAGAACATCCGTACAGGCGAGCCTTATTCCCACGGGACCATTCCCACCTGTATATGGACAAAGAACAACCATACGACCTCCAAAGATTATATTGGGTGGCATCCCACCACTAAAAATGTAGATATTTTAAAACGTATGATATTGGCATATACCAACGAGGGAGACATTGTGTTGGATATATTTATGGGGTCCGGAGCGACAGCCGTTGCTGCCCTGCGCGCAAACCGACGCTATAAGGGGTGCGAATTTGATAAGGAATTCTGCCTACGCACGGAAAAACGCTTGGATGCTGTCATAGAGGAGTTAGAAGATAATGCTGCTTTACTTCAGATGTATTAGGGGGAAAGCCCGAAACCGTCTTGGAGAGCTAATTATTATGTGATAAAAAAAGGCGAGCTAGTAAGAATTATCGCTCCCCCTGATATATGTTTAGATTTAGCAGGAGAAGTGGGAATAGTGATGGAGTATCTCTCTTTAGATGAGAGTGTAGCGTTGCCCGATCCCGCATCTTACTGGTTTCCCACGCAGCCCATTGTGGTTGTATTGATAAAGTCCGAGATTGCCTTTTTTTACGAAGATGAAATAGAAATTATTACAAAGGAGTAGTGCCGTGCCATATTATCCCCCTACCATTATTGAAAAAACGCCCCAAGGCGAACGTTCTTATGATATATATTCCCGTTTGTTAAAGGATAGGATTGTTTTTCTAGGAACCCCCGTCGATGACCATGTTGCCAATTCTATAATTGCCCAGCTTTTATATCTCGACCAAGAATCCGAAGAGAAGGATATTCTCTTATATATAAACTCCCCCGGTGGCGTTGTAACCGCCGGATTAGGTATTTTAGATACGATGAACCATGTGAAAGCTGACGTGTCGACCATTTGTATTGGACAAGCCGCATCCATGGGAGCGCTCCTCTTGTGTGCGGGAGCCAAAGGAAAACGCTTGATATTGCCCAATGCGAGAGTGCTCATCCATCAACCTTTAGGGGGCGCGCGGGGACAAGCGAGTGATATTGAAATCCAAGCCAATGAAATTGTGCGTTTAAAGACCCGTTTAAATAAGATTATGGCTAACGCTACGGGAAAGAGTGAAGAACAAATCCAAGTCGACACCGACCGCGATAATATTATGAATGCTGAAGAAGCTGTGGCTTATGGACTAGTGGATAAAATTATTTGACATAATAAAAAATATAATTTATTATCTTTAAGTAATCGGGAGGAAGAAAAACGTGAAAAATGTTTTATTGTTCATTGGGATGTTATTCTTAGCAGGATGCGAATTTGGCATAGGATATCGTCATGTACACCATACCGGTGTCCATCCATATGATGAAGTTTATGTAACTTATGATGTAGTCGTGCCCGTGCAGACCGCTGCCTATCCCTATTCTACTCTGCCGGATGCTTGCTATACAGTAAATGGAACCAGCTTTTGTGAATGGACAACGTATGGTCCGGGATATAGCGAGTGTTTGGAAATTTGGTATTATGATGAATACTGGTACCAGTGGGTATTGTATGACGAAAGTTGCTATGCCATATGAGAGAAATAATGGATATCGGTGAGACGGTAGTACTAAGAAATATTGAAGCCAACGATCAACAATGGTTAAGAAAATATCATTCACGACGGGGCATCATTATAGGGAAGGATTTCCAATTTCCCCCTCGCTTTGTGCGCGTTTCGTTTACCGGAGACAACACGTGGGCGGAATATGAGGATTTAGGGGTGTGGAGACTGGAGAAAGTCGCATGACCCTTCTACTTAAACCATGTCTCTTAGATTTGAATTTTTATGGGAGTGTACCACGTGTTCTTATTGTGAGTGGTCGTCCGAGGCGCTGCGTTGGTGTAGAGCGTGCGGGGAAGGCATGAAAGAAATTCCCCGTCGCTCGCGCCCCGCTTCCACCAGCACCCAATAGATATAATTTTTTACACACAGTTGGAGAATAAAATGTGGGTTTTTTATCATACGCTGACATGGGGGTCATTTCACTTCTCTCACGAGGCAGCTGCGTTTATAGTGTTAAGTGCCGTAACGGCAATATTTGTTATATTACCTTCTTTTTTGGAGAACAAGAAAGATAAGTGAGATATAATTATGACTCTTCACGTAGGAAGCTTAGTAAGGCACAAAAGAACTCATGCAGTTGGACTGGTCATGTCCATACCTTACCCCAAGCCCAGTCTAGAGGAATGGTTAACCGTCGATGCCTGCGATATCTATTATGATGTGGAGTGGTATGATGGCTTTACCCGTGGTCTGACTTCGCATCGGCTCGAGGAATTGGATGAGGTGGAGGATAGGAGTGAAAGTCGGTGATCTCGTTAAAGTCAGCACTAATCCTCTTTGGGTGGGAGTGATTACATCTCGCGAGGATACGGGTGTGGGTATAATGTTTTACATTAGATATATCGATGGAGCCACAGGTGTATGTTGGGAAGAAGAAGTGGAGTACTTTTGTTGACAAATAAATAATAAAAAAGGACAATCTATTCATGAATATTTTTGCTATTGAAGGCGACAATAATAAGATTGATTGGGTAAAGTCTGCTCAATCTCAAGACAACTACCGTGTGGTCAAAATGATTCTAGAGAGCACCCAAATGCTTTGCTGCGCTCTCAATGAACTAGCAGGCGCACAAATCACACCTTATCGTTCTACTCACAAGAACCATCCCTCTACTAAATGGGTGCGGGAATCATCAGCAAATTTTGAAGCACTGGTAGAACACACCATGGCTATGCTTGATGAATACACAGAACGCTTTGGTAAGGTTCATAAATGCTACTACGTGCTAGAACAATGTTTGGAAGTCTATGACGCATCGTTGTTTCCAAAGCAAGAACCAACACGTCTTCCTTTGGCAATGCCTCCTCACTTTCAATCTGATAATATTATTGAATCCTATCGCAAGTTTTATGCTTCTAAGCCACGCATGCGATATCCACAGGACAAGGTACCTGACTGGTTTTTGAAGCATCGTGGGGAAAAACCATTTGACATTATAAAAAGAATAAAATAATATAGAAACATAATCATTAACCAAGGAGATACAAAATGATTAGTGGTGACGTACTTATGAAGAAATGGTGTTTTGGCATGGGACGAGCAAAGGCGCGTGAAGAAGCGGTCCAAGGTGCAAACGGCGAAGTCAACACTTACGTCACTTATCCCAAGTATCGCTCAATCGTCTTCAAGATTGATGACGTTACCAAGAAGGGCAACAAATATACAGTCAAAGGGAAACAATATGCTTCGCTCAAAGCAGCGGGTAAAGACGCCACCATGACCCTGACGGAAAAGAAAGGTTGTTTCTATGTTGAGGGACAAAAACGCCCCTTTTTACGGATGCAAAATCCTGATATTCCTATTACTGAAGGACTTCCACCCGTTGGAAGTTTAATCTCAGTCAATAAAAAGCATGCCATCGTAACCGAAGTGGGGCGCAATTCCTTGACGGTTTATATAAATAATGCTTTCAAAACAATCACTTGCAAGCCCGGAACTATCAAGTGGTTCTCCGACAAAGTGCTGTTGTCTGCTATGAAAACAAAATAAAATATAAGTATGAAAGTCGGTGATTTGGTGAAGGGTAAACTATGGGAAGAGTTGGGCATAGTAGTCTGTGTACCTCCAATGCCTTCTATGATAGAAGTTTGCTGGACGGGAGAAAAGCCCAGAAGACAAAAGCATCTTTCGGGGGAACTGGAGGTAATCAGTGAAAGTCGGTGATTTAGTACAATTTGATTATGTCAATGGTCACACTAGCGAAGTCAACAACAAGATGGGATTGTACTTAGGTCCAAAGCCTTTGAAGCGCGAGGACGGAAAAATAATTAACAACTTCATGATTCAGCTTCTTGGAGAAACAACCCCAAGATTGTGTGATGGTTCAATGATGCGTTGGTTGAGGGTAGTAGAATGCAAGTAGGTGATTTAGTAAAGATTAAACGCGCCACTAATGGCGTACCACGTGGCACGTCGGCACTTATTATTAAGGTTCAGACTGCCAAAGACTTGAACAATGAGCCATTCCCCTTGTATATGGTGTCAATGAGCGTGAAGCCTTGGCGCACTGGACCGTATGAACGACAATATTTAGAAAAGGATTTGGAGGTCATCAGTGCAAGTAGGTGATTTAGTAAAACACACATTGATTGAACGCCTTGGAATTGTGTTGAGGACACCAGAAGAAACAGGCAATGGTGATCATGAGGTATATTACAGTTATGGCATGAAAGGGTATTGGAATAAACGTTGGATGAAATTAGTTCAAGAAAGTACTTGACAAATTATAATTTCTATGAGATAATGTATATAGAAAGGTTGGAGGAACATGTACGACTGGAAAAAAGAAATGGATGCGAATTACAAACGTGTTAAAGCCAATTGGTGGCAAACAGGTAATCGCACGTGTCAAACTGCGGTAAGCGCAAGTTTTCAACTAGGGAAAGGAAAAGATTCGGAGAGCACAAAAGAATATAATGAAAAGTAATTGGAAACAATTGTTATATTCAGTGCTGTTAGTAATAGCAGCATTTCTCTTTGCTCATTGGTATCTCGTAACAGTAGAAGGTTTATAGAATGGAATATTTCGTACAAAGAATTAATCATGATCACTGGGTAAACATCTGTGGTCCATTTGGCTCAGAAGGTGAAGCTCGCATGTACGCTAGGAGTTGTACAAACAATTCTGTTTATGGTAAGCGAATTCGTATTGCTACAGGATGTGGACGTGTTGTTGATATTC
>TARA_R100000664_G_scaffold14106_2_pt1 | contig 26622 bp, 44 predicted proteins | sample TARA_R100000664 | Tara Oceans TARA_R100000664 (sample SAMEA2622705) | marine metagenome | biome: marine biome (ENVO:00000447); feature: deep chlorophyll maximum layer (ENVO:xxxxxxxx); material: "saline water (ENVO:00002010), including plankton (ENVO:xxxxxxxx)" | depth 115 m | reverse complement strand
TTCTAATAAAGAAGCACGTCTTGTTTCTTCGTATTTAGTCCATTTATCTGCAACAGATGATAAAGTCTCATTTTCAGAAGCCACTTTTTCATAAAGCGTTTTAAAATCTTCTTTCTCTTTTAACTTTGCTTCTTCTGTTTTTGCCATCGCTTTTTCAAGTTCCGCTATACGAGCTTCTGCATCCTGCGACCTTTTTCTATACTTTTTGCTTTCTGCTATTAATGCACCGACATCGGTCGATTCTGTCTGTGTTTCTTGGGTAGGCTGCTCACTTACTGTTTCGCTTGCTACTGTTTTATTTTCTTCGGACATACTGCCCTCCTATCTTGTGTTATTTGAAAATAAAAATACAATATCTTGTATTTATACTCCGCCATAAGTTAGATTAAGGTAGTTGTTCAAAACAACAAATAATGAAAAATAATTTAAAAAAAGAGTTAGAGTTCAAAAAATCTTGGTTTGACTATATGGGATACAAGCCTCATAAAGGTCAGGAAAAACTACACTATCCAAGTAAAGAAACAGCTCGGTTTTTTGTAATGGTATGTGGAAGAAGGTTTGGTAAGACAACTTGTTCTGCTATGGAAGCCACATTTTTAGCTTCTCAGCCAAATAAAAGAATATGGTGTGTTGGTTTATCTTACGACAAAGCTGACTTAATGTTCCGAGAAATTTGGAAAAAGATGGTTATAGGCAGATCTAATGATATAGAACGTGCCTCTGAGAAAGAAAGATATATAAAGTTTAAGTGGGGAACTGTAGTAGAAGGAAAGTCGGCTGACAACCCTGATTCTTTAGTAGGTGAAGGACTAGACTTGCTAATAATTGATGAGGCTGCCAAAGTTAAAAGAAAGATATGGGATATGTATTTATCTCCTACTTTGTCAGACAGAAAAGGTAAGGCAATATTTATAACCACACCTGAAGGCTTTAATTGGGTATATGATTTATACTTACTTGGGCAGAAAGATGATTTATGGGAATCTCATCAAGCACCTTCTTGGGATAATCAATTTGCTTTCCCTGAAGGAGAAAAAGATTCGTTTATTGTTGAACGTAGACGAAATATGGCAAAAGAATCGTATGACCAAGAGTATGGTGCGAAATTTACAACTTTTGCTGGGCAAGTTTATCCTTTTGACCGTAATTTAGATGTTGGATATTTTCCTTACAATCCAAACTTTCCAACATTTTGCAGTATAGATTTTGGTTATAGAATGCCAGCGGTAGGCTGGTTTCAAACACAAATGATTAACGGAGAATGGCACATAAATATAATTGATGAGATTATACACGAAACAAACATTAAAACAGATGAGCTTATACAGCGTATTAAATCAAAGCCTTACTATGTTAGGGCATATTATGGAGACCCTGCTGGAAAACAAGCTCAAGGTCAATCGGGTATGGGGGATATAGAGATTTTTAGGCAGAATGGTATCCATATCCAGACTATAAGAGATAAAGTATCTCGAAATATATCATCAGGGGTTTCGCACGTTAGAGGTTTTATAGAGAGTGCTATGGGCAAGCGTTATTTACATATAGATAACAAGTGTCAAGGCATAGCTGAAGATTTAGAGAATTATCGTTACCCAGAACATCAAGAAGGCAAAGATTTAAAGCCTGACCCATTAAAAGATGGATTTCACGATCACGGATGCGATATGTTAAGATATTTTTTTATAAATAGGTTTCCAATTAAACAACAAGAATTAATAGTGAGGAAAAGATGACAGTCGAACAAATAATACAAGAATCAGTTAAAGAATTTAAGAAAAACCAAGCACAAGCTAGGCGTAATCATATACGAAAGTTAATAGATTACTATTGCGGCTCAAATACCGCTAACTATATATCTCAATACTTTGATGCAGATGCGTTTAGAGAAATACCTTGTTATGAGGCTAATTTTACAAAACGATTTATCAATAAGATGAGCCGAATATATACAGTAGGAGCAGCGAGAAATGTTGGAAACGCTTATAGCAACCTGACTGTTATGAAAGATGCGAGAATGAAGCATATAGAAAGAATGACTCGCTTAATTGGAAGCGTAGCAACGCAAGTTGTATTTATTGATGATGATATGCCTCACTTTGACTATAGACCTATTTATTACTTCGATGTACATCTTGGCGACAATCCTTTTAAGCCTGAAGCTATTACTTATCCTATACTAATGAACTCTGATGATGTTAATTATACAGATAAATTAAAGTATGCTTATTGGGATAAAGGTATGTATGCCTTATATGACGAAGATGGCAATATACTAGAAGAATACGAACACGGGTATGGAGTTCTTCCATTTGTATTCACTCATAGGGAGAATCAATTAGATTCTTTCTTTGTAGACGGGGCTGATGATATAGTTTCTTGCAATGAACACGTTAATATCACTATGACTGAGCTTCAGTTAGGTTTAAGATTTCAGATGTTTGGTCAGCCTTACGTTACAGGGCTTCAAGCCGATAAAAGATTAGAAAGAGCAGGCTCAGATACGATACTTGACCTTCCAGAAGGCTCTGTGTTTGATATAGTAGCTCCTGAAGCTGATTTAAACTCAGTAATAGAGACTGTTAAGTTCCAAGTTGACTTAGTTGCTCAAAATAACCACTTATATGTTCAATTTGCTCAAGATGGTGGTGAGGTTCCTAGTGGGATCGCCTTAAAAATTAAGGATTTAGAGAGATTTGAAGACTATCAAGACGATTTAGAGCTTTGGAAGATGTATGAACACGAATTATACCAAGTAGAGAGAGAAATAGCTGCTTATAATAACATTAAACTTCCAGAAGCGTTAAAGATAGACTTTAATGAGCCTGAATATCCTAAAACAATGCAAGACCAAATCTTATGGGATAATCATAGACTTCAAAACAACCTAATTACGCAGCCGAAACTTATGGTAGAGTATAATGATGACTTATCATTAAAAGAAGCAGAGAAATTGGTAGCTGATAATAAAAAATCTAATGAGGTAATACAAGATGGCGTTGAGTAGTAGATGGAATAAATATGCAAGCTCTAAACTATCGGCAGGACTAGGTTCTTTATCGATAAAACCAATGAAGACAAGCATTTCTTTTGATGCTTTAAAAGCAGCTAAATGGCTAGAATCAGAAGATTATCGTAAAACAAAAGCAAGTGGAGTTGGCGAACAAGTTGTTTCAATGAGTAAAGCTCTTATTAAGGGAGGACACGTTGAGCCAGAATTAGAAAAAGAAACTATTAAAGAAAGAAAAAGAAGACCCTATCCACCCTCGATAGGGGGGATTAAACCTCTTTACGATACTGGAGAGCTTCATAATAGCTTAAGATTCGATAAAAGCGAGTCTGCGATTTATGGCGTTTGGTATGCATTTGGGCATTTTAAAGGAGTTAATGTAGATTGGAAGGGAAGAGAGACAGCTCGAAGAAATCCTGTAGAGCAAGCTTTTAAAAAATGGAAAAAAGTAGGTAGTCTTGCAGATGCGTATTTTACTCCTAAAATTATTAAGCCTATACTGCTAGAATTTAAAAGAAAGTTTAGCAGAAGACTTGCTAAATAACTGCATTTTGAATTATATTTAAGAGTATATTCTCACTTATATTTGACACAGGAGTTCTTATGAAAAATAACGAAAAAGATATGCTTATCCGCATTTTAAAAACCTTACAAAGCTGCGACAATAGATTAAGGGAATTAGAGGCTCAGTTCTATCACGAGCCTACTTTAGACAATGTAGATGAATTAGTAACTCCTATTACCGAAGAAGTATTTGATGCGATTGTAAAGGCTACTGGAAGTAGATTAATCTTTATGGGAATTGCTTGATAGATCGTTTATTTGTCCTTGTAAAGCCTTAATTGCTAATTTCATAGCATATATCTCAGCCATACACCAAACAATACCACTATCACGGTCTTTATTCGTCTTCTTTTTCTTGCTTTTCATTTTCTCTCCGTATTATTTCCTCTCTCCATTCCTGTTTTTGTGCAGGGGTAGGTCTTCGAGCTGGTAATGCTTCCATTCCAACCGCTTTAGCTCGTGCAATCCAAGCATTCCATTCTTTCCTCTTTGCATTACGTTTCTTTTTCTGGGTTTCAGTTAGTATTCTCTTCTTTAATTGCTTTTTCTCTTTTTCTACTCGTTCTTTTTGACTCTCAGTATTACGTTTAGGCAATTCAGTCTCTATATCAGAAACAGAATCAACTATTTCTTCTATTTCAGCATCTTCATACTCAATTTCCGTCTTCTCAGCCTTTAAGAACTTCTCAAAAGGACTATCAATCGTCACATTAACATTCTTCACTAACTTACCACTATGCTCTAATATAAGTCTTCCTGCCTGCACATTGCCAGCTTTAGCTTCTCGTATCATTGCTTGTAAAACCGCAGGCAGTTCTGAACCAAACTCTACCATATATCGTTCATATATAGCATCGACAAAGTTTGGATTTTTCCTCCAAATATAAACTAACTCTTTAGATACACCAATCGTATTAGCAACTTCAGTCGCTGTAATACTTGGTTGTAAAGCATACATCTCAATCGCTTGCTTTACGTCTGGTCTTTTTAATAGATTACTCATTTAATACTTTATCGTGTGTTTTAAATACTTAGCCAACCACCAACACTTGCCATTATTGGTCGCTTTATTGATAGCTTCTTCCGCTTTCTTATATCTGCGATAAGATCGGCTTCTGTTTCTACCTTTAGCCCCCTCCCTTTTAGTGACTAAGGTTTCTTCCATAAGCGTAATATATGAAAGCTTGGACTTCTTTCCAAATTTTTTTCTGTACTTCCTATTTAGATTTTTTGTGTCATAGGAGCTAGAAGGGACGCATTTACGCCATACGCTCTAGGGGGTGCAAAAATAGAACATCCTTGCCTTACCCCTATTTATATATAATATAGCCTTAAAACGTGTATTTTGGTAGTTAATATGTATAATAAGAGAGGGAGATAAACGCATTATCAATAGATTTTAAATTATTGTATACTTTTAGTAATTCTGTTTACTGGTGTTTTGTTATAGTGTTATAGTATATAAGTAAATAAGATTCGGCTGGCAATTTAATTAAAAAAACCCTTGACTTTGTCAAAAAGGCTCATATTTGCCTTATTTCGCACTCTTTTTAGGCACTCGATACATAGCATTAAAAAGTTGAGATGTGTCCGTAATCGCATTTTCACGAAGAGAAAAAAAAGCTAATTTTAACCGTCCTAGCCTATTTTTTTGCTTAATTAGGTATTTTTTGTCTTTTATTGACATATATGAAAAAAAAGTATTGTTTAGGGGTTAAAAAAGAATTAGATTTAAGGAACGCCCAAATTAAAGGGAAAAATTAAAAAGGAGATTTAAAAATGAATAAATACACGAACATAAGAAAATATAGAGATATAAAAAATATTTTAGAAGAAACAGAAATTAAGTCTTTAAGGACTTTTAACTCTATAATTAAGCCACTAGGAATAAAATTAAGCTCGGCTAAAGATTACTATATATGGGACTCCCTTAGTAATGAGATGGAAAACCATATCTCGCAATTATATACAGATGCAATACACATTTACAGATTTGATGCAAGCTGTGATAAATCTAAAGTCTTTTGGATATCGGAACTGGAAGACGTTTTAACTAATTCTGGAGATTATCATTCAGAATTTTATGATGAGAATTTTAATTTAAAAGAAATAACAAACCAATTAAATAAATAGGAGATTAAAAATGAAAAAACCTACATTAAATACAGAAATAATAAGATTAAATGAAATTAATTATAGAGAGATGTGCCTCAACCATTACATATATGCTCTAGAGAATAAAACAGCATATAAAAACCTAATAGTTAATTACTTAGATTATGACGGAAAAGTATTGGTTTGTAATGAAATTAAAACATTAGGACTAACAGAAACAATAAACCAATTAAATAAATAGGAGATTAAGAAAAATGACAATAACTAAAAATATAAATGGATCTATTACTATATCAGATATAAAAGAAAATCAATTTATAAAACAAATATATTTTAATTATAGTTTAAAAGAATGCAAAAAAAAGTTTAAAAAATATTATAAAGACTATAAATAGGAGATCTATAAAAAATGAATAAAGAGCAAAAAGAAGAATTAAAAGCAACGCTATATTTTATAGGGATAATGGCTTGCCTAGTATTATTAACAATTTAAAAAAATAAAAAAGGGGTAAAAAATGAGAGTAACAAAAAAAACAAAAGTAAATATTAATAATAGAGTTGAAGCGGTAAATATATTAAATAAACATATTAACTATATAACGCCTTTAATATTGGATATTTTAAAAAGTGATTTTGCTTTAAAAAAAGATTATTCACTTACAAAAAAATGTAATGATAAAATATCTAAATATTTAAAATTCATAAATAAACATAACAAAACTATATCCACATATATAGATACTGAACGCGGATATTATGGCGTTATGCATTGTAAAATAAGTTTTAGCACTGAATGTGGTAATTATTCAGAATATGCGGAACAAAGTGTTTATTTATGGGATAATGAGAAAGATTTAATGACAGGGATTATTACCGATACTAAATTATTAGATTTTAAGCCATTTAAAATAAAGACTTTAAAAAGTGTATTAAATGCAATAAATAAAACTAATAAAATGATAGATAAAATAAACGCCTTAAATGATAAGATATCAGAAAATGAGAAAGGCTTTTATAATTACTTTAATAAATAAATAAAAAAAGGGGTACAAAATGAGTAAAAATGAAAAGTACTACATAGATAAAGATGCAAAAATTGATGTATTAAATATTAAATATAAATGTTATGATTATTTAGGATCTAAGATGGGTTATAAAATATATATAAACGGATCAAAATATCCTAAAAAACACGGATTCTATTATACATCTATGTATAAAGAAAAGTGTATAAAATATGCTATAAAAGACTATTACAAGCTAAATAAATAAAAAAAGGGGTACAAAATGAAAAAAATAAAAACTTACTTACCAATATTTAACGGTTTTTATGGCTCAATATTTGAGCCTAATGAAGAGTATGAAATAGAATACATTAATGAATTAAGACAGAAAAAAAACAAGCCTGAAATTGATTTTGATGATGTTGATTTTGATTATCATAATTATTATTTAGAATTATCCAAAGAGTTCTGTTTTATAGTTTGGAACGAATTAGAAGACTTTATTTATAAAATAGAATTTGAAAGCTTGAAAAGTCCTAGATTTTATAATTATTCTAACGATTATATAGAATGTAAAATAAAACCTAAAAAACAAGCTATTCTAAATTATATCAAAAAGAATTATAATAATTGGAATGAATATTTAAAAGATAATTACACCTCTTATGATGGCTTTATTTCTAGTTATGATAATTATGCAGGCTCTGAAGACTGGAGTAATAAAAACATATTTAATAAACATCAATTATGTGCCGTATTAAGCTTTATAGCTGAAAATGAAAGTATTACAGAAGACGCATTGTTGGAAAATGAGGTTTATTTACAAGCTAAAAACTTTGATAAACTTACAAAATAAATAAAATAGATTAATAAAAAAAGGGGTACAAAATGAAAGAGTTATTAAAAAGATTGTATTTAATATACTGGAATGAATTTATAACGGTTGAAGCTTTTGCAGACTATATTAATGCAGAGGGCTTATATAGTAAATATAATTACGTAAGTGACGAAAAGGCTTTAAGAATTATAAGGCTAGGAAGAAGAATAAACAATAAAATAGATTAATAAAAAGATCTATTACTGGCAAATTTTAAGAAATCTTTAAAAAACAGCCTCCAAAAATAGCGTTTAAAGGCTGTATCTCTAACCTAGCCTTATGTTGCTATTAGGGAAAAAGGCTTTTTTAGGGCTTTGCTGAGATTAGTATTATATATATAAATATAATGAAATTGAAAAAACACATAATAAAAATTATAAATTCGGTAATTATTTCTGTTGCTTGAATTATAATAAAGGGGTTATAAATGAGTAATTATAAAAAATATGATTTATTAAATAATATATTTTTAGGCTTAAATATAATGCTTAAAGCCTTATTAATATTACTAGCAATATTTATAATAAAGGGGTTATAAATGAATAACAATAAAATTGATCTTATAGCCATTATATTAGGCAATATTATTATATTAGGCTTATTATATTTTGCTATAATTAGTGGTATTTAGTTTATTATATGCCTTATATGAATATAAACATTTGGAATTGTCAATTATAAATTATAAGTTATAATGTTATAAATGGGAGTTAATAATAAATGAGTGATTCAGAAAAATTATATTTAGAAGTATTAAAAATCATACGTGAAAAAACTATAAATATGTCAGATGATGAGGTTTATAAATTTCACGAGATGTTAAAAGATTGGACTAATAAAATTATATAAGGAGAGTTATAAAATGAGTTATAATTACACAAAAGAAGAATGGTCGGCTTTAGAAAAGTATTATGATGATATGTATTTCTATTGTCCTTTATGTGAGGAATATCATAAAAAAACAAAAACCACTACAGGAGATTATGAAACTATATGGTGGTGTCAAATGCCAAGCGAGGATATTATAAATGATTAAGGTTAGAATTGCAGAAACTTTTGAAGTTGATAATAATAAGCTAGAAAAGTTTTGCTATAAAAACAGAATTAAAATTGTAGATGGAAAGAATTATTTAAAAGAAAAAATGATTAAAGCTTGCCAAAATACTATAAAGGAGATTATAAATGGCTAAAAAATTTAATGTTAGAGATGTTTTAAAGGCACATACTGAATATAAATGTGCATTGTTAAAGGCTTATAAATTGCTTGCCGAACAAAATAAAAAAAACCTCGAGTTAATGAAACTTATAAAACCAATGTTAGAAAAATCAGATATAGAGGAGATATAAAATGAGTATTATAATTTGTGATAAATGTGATAAGAGAGTTAATATAGATTATGAAGATGTTTTTGATATTGAGGATTATAAAATGATATGTATAAATTGTAAAGAAAAGGAGATCGAAGAATGATAGAGATAACAAAGAAAGAACTAGCAGAAGATTTAGAAAATGTTTTACACGATTTGACTAACGGAGAAATTTATGATGGGATTAAATACTTGGGAGTTATAATTGAATCTTTAAAGGAGGAAAAATGAAGTATTTTAAATGGATATTTTTAGGTTATTTACTGGCAGTTTGTTTTCACGGGTGCGATTTAGGAATTACATCGCCAAGTGAGGATTTTGAAATAACTAATGGATTAGGCTCGACACCTTATAATCCAGTATATGTGAGGATAGTAGAATGAGAACTAAAATTCAAAATGATATAAAAGTTTGTGAACTTAAAGAAAAAGAGTTTAAGGAAAGCCTTGAAAGAAAATGGAATTGCCAACTTTATAAATTGGCTCTTGATTATAGGTTTGACTATGCTATTGTTAAAGCTGGTCGAATGAGAGGTTTTTTAGAAATTAAAAAAAGAAACTTTAAAACAACAGACTTTCCAGATTCAATGATTAATCTTAATAAATGGATGAAAGCAAAAGAGTTAAGGATGTCTACAGGCTTACCTACATTATTGGCTTGTCGCTATACTGATAAAGACGTTTATTGTGAGTTAGAAATGGAGATCTTAAATGAGCCTTATTGTGTTAGGTTTGGAGCAAGAACTAAAAACACTAGAGATTGGCAAGACATTCAGCCAGCAGTACATATTCCAATGAAGCATTTTAAGGAGATTGTTTATAAATGAGGAGAGTTATAAAATGATAAGAACAGAAATAAGATTTAAAAATGCAGGATTTATTAATGCTTTAAATAAAAAAGGCTATAAATCAATAGTTGAATTTTCAAAAAAGGCAGGGATTAGCTATGGTCAAATAATAGAGTATGCAAACCTTAGGAGAATCCCTAAAGACCCTCATCATAGAAAGGTAATATGCGATTTGCTAGAAACAGATGAATGGACACTTTTTGAGCAATATAAGGAAGTATTGGATAAAACTAAAGGCAAGAATAAGCCTATTATAAAAGATATTCCGATTGAAAATATTGTTTCTCTAGACTCAGAAGAAGTTTTGCAGCTAGAATCTGATACTGAAATTGATAAGACTATAAACAACGATTTTCTCAATATCGAGTTGAATAAAAAATTAGACACATTAAAAATAAAAGAAAAAGATGTTTTAAAGATGTATTTTGGAATTGATGGTTACTCTGGAAACGGAAAGACAGGAGGATTATCTCTAGAGGAAATATCAAATAAACTTAGCTTATCTAGAGAAAGAGTTAGGCAGATAAAAAACAAAGCATTAAGAAGAATGAGGCATAGGTGCAGATCCGATAAATTACGCACATATAGAGATACGTTTGACAAGGTTTATCATTGCAAACTAAACGCTAGCCATCGTTTAGAAAAACTTAACGACTATCTTGTAGATACTGCTTTATTCAAAAATAAAATAGTTTATCCTTATTATAATGACAGCGAAATTGCTAAAATTAAAAATTCAATATTATTGGGCAATTTAAGTTATTTATATAAAAGATACGGACTAAAAATTAATAACATTGATATGATTATTAAATCTTTAGGAAGACATATTTATATTTGTTATGAATGCCTATCGAACAATATTGAAATTTCATATACAGAGAGATTAAAAAGAGGTATTAAGTGATTAATACAACCTTTAGAGAGCAAAAGCATAGAAGCCTCCCTACCCCTATATATAGGAGCAGGAAACCTATGCCTTTAGAAATTACAACCTTCAGAGTCGCTTTCGTGCATATAGATAATAATTCAAGTTATGACCTACGGAAACCTATTTATTCACTCTTGAAAGTATATCCTCGAACTTGTGTTTCTTCGCCTCGTTCTTTGTCTTTGAGGAAACCCCTTTTGGTAGACAATTATAAATCGTTATCGCCAAAAGTATCGAACCAAACCGATAACAGATTAGTAATATATGCTGTAATGTATATAATTTGCAATAATAATTTTTTTCTTGTGTTTATAGTTGTTATATGGCTATATTAACACATATTAACAAAACAAGGAGAGTTGAGATGTTAAACATACCACAACCAATAATAAATATAGCAGAGAAATATAAACTCAAGCTACCAACAAGTCAAAAAGATATGTCTGGAGATTTCTGGTGTATCGGCAAAAACTATATAATATTCCACGATGCTTTAACAAAGATCGCTAAGATTGAAGGCATTGTGTTTCATAAGCCACAAGTAGAAATATTATATAATGATAATAATTTTTTCGGTGTTGCGATGATGGGAGAAGCTGAACTAGATGGGTACAAGATATGGACATCAGCCGATTCTACAAAAGAGAACACAATGGCTAAATATTACTTTAATATGGCTGAGAAAAGACTTAGAGATAGGCAGGTATTAAAATTATTAGATTTATATGAGTATGGGTTATATTCAGACGTAGAAGCTGATGCTTTTAAGAAACAACCCACCCAATCTATAGAAGCTAAACCTATGACTAAATATCAAGGAACGCAAATTGTAGAGATATTAAAACATCAGGAGGGTTATAATGTAGACAAGGTTAAAGCTATATTTAAAAACCTAAGCCACGAAGAAGCTAAAGATGTATTGGAACATTTTCATAGTGGTAGAATAGATGAAGCAGTAGATAATTTTTATAAACTATATAAGGAGAGTAAATAATGAGTGCATTTAAATTTAATGTTGGAGAGCCTAGAGCAGTTAAATTAGCTTTTGACAGTCCAAAAACTGGAACTAACCATTATGGAAATTGGTATCTGTATGGAACTAAAGAAGCCCCTAACGGAGATGATGGGTTTTTTGCCACACCTACCTTGCACGCAATGATTCAAACGATAGGTGCAGGCGAAGGCGATGAGATACTTATTGAAAAATGTCAAGATGGCGATAAGTTTTTCTATAAAGTTAATGGCTTAACTATGAATGATATGAATAGTGGTGGATCTGCTGAAAAAATAGACAAAGCGAAGCCGCACCCTTTAAAGTCTGAAGCAGAGGGTAAAATGTCTTATGATGAGTTGCTAGATAAGTATAATCATTTAAAAGATGCTTATGAGGAATTAAGTAAAAATAATGAAATACCTTTCTAGACAAGGATTTATTATGCAAGACTTTAAAGAAATAAGTTTTGAAGACTTTTATAAGCTATATCCTAGAAAAGTTGGAAGATTTATGGCGAGCAAGTCGTTTAAAAAACTTTCATCTAAAGACAGGCTTTCAGCTTATAATGGCTTGTTAAACTATATAAAGTTTTGGAAATATAATAAAACAGAAAAGCAGTTTATACCTCATCCTTCTACTTGGCTTAATCAAAGAAGATGGGAGGATGAGTTAGACTTGCCTAAATCGGTACAAGAAAAAACTCAAGATATACGTTCTGAGGTAATTCAGTATAGACAAAAACAAAAAGAATTGCTTGACAATTCTGCCGATACTGACGATATTAAAGATGCGTTATCAGGGTTTTTAGGAAAAAGTAAATGGAAGAGAAATTAAATATACAAGAATTTAGGGAATTCTTAGAAATCGTAAGAGAATCGTATGATGATGAGCAGCTGGATACGATCTTAAAAACTTGCATTAATTCATTATGGATTATGTATGAGCAAGGATATGATATGCCTAAGAAGGCTCTAATTGAATTGAAAAAACACTTATAGGAGATATTATGGATTTATATATTGTTCGCTATGAAGATGGCGATGTGGAATTTTGTTCTTTTTACAGAAATAAAAGAGAAGCAATGAAAGGTAGAACTCAATTTAAAAGACAATTTAAGAAAATGGGTAGTGTTGAGAAAAAAACTATTGAAAGAAACAAAGAGGGTTTCTTAAATTTGTTTGAACGATATGCTATAAAGCATAAGGAAATATAAAAATTCGGGGGAGGTTTCTTAACTCTCTTTTGGCTACTCACCAAAAACCCCTACCTCCCCCACTCCTCTATTATGAAAGATAAAATCAAAATATATAAAGAGCTGACCTTCGTTTATATTGTAGACGGAAGGAGATTTCTTTGTGAAAAAAAAGCTAAAAGATATTTAAACAAACTAAATAAGGATAGAGTATGAAAAAGCGAATGAAAGGCGTGGCTATATTATCGGTTTTAGTTATAGGTATAATATTTATATTAAAATTTGTGGATGTAGGTGATATACTTAAAAACAAGATTAAAGAGAATGTAGAGCAAGAAGTGGAAAAGATTAAATACAAAGTAGATTCTTATAAAAATGAACTTAAAGAAGAAGTTGATAGGTTTAAAGATAAAATCAATCAAGAGAAGCAAGACATTCAAGATAAGGTAGATAAGATTGAGAATGATATTAAAGATGTTGAAGATAAAATTAAAAATAAGTTAAAGGCTTTCAAAATATGAAGTGTTGGCATTGTCAATCAAAGCTAATATGGGGTGGTGACCACTCTTTTGAAGATTATTGTATAGAGGGTGATGGAGTCGTTACAAATTTATCTTGCTCAAAATGTGATGCAGAAGTATTAGTATATTTAAGGGAGAATGATTGAGAGATATAAGGCAATACAATTTCTTTGAAAATTATATTGAAGAAGATTATCATTTTTTAGAAGTTTGTGAAAATCTTAAAAACTATAAAGAAGATTATGTTGTTGATTTATGTTTAGGGTACTTTAAGAGAAACGGGTTTCCTCATTATAGTATAGAGAATGGAGAGAAAGTTTCACAGATGGACAAGCTAATCAGATTTAATCACTTATCTTTATTAGATGGAGAAAAAATAAATCAATCAATGCACTCTTTAAGACTGGCTTGGAGTTACTTTCCTCATTTTTGGGGAGTTAGATGTGGTAGTTCAAAATATACACCATTAGATATATTTAATAATAATGAACTTTTTAAAAAAACTTTAAGGCAGACATATAAATATTGCCTTAAATATGAAAATGGTATAATGAGAATGAACAGAATAAGGCAATCATTAAAAGTATATAATGGGGTTCAAGTTGTGTCAAACTTTAGACCTTCTGCTGCTAAATTAATATATGAATTATTTAGTGGGGGTGGTATTGTTTGGGATATGTCTAGTGGTTGGGGTGGTAGATTGTTAGGTGCTTTGTCTAGCTTTAAAGTAAAGAAATATATAGGTACAGAGCCATCTACAAAAACTTATAAAGGACTACTTGAGATGAAAGATGATTTTAAATATCTAAATAAAGATGTTGAAATACATTGCAAGGGTAGTGAGGTCTTTATCCCTGATAAAAATAGTTTAGATTTATGTTTTACTTCTCCACCTTATTTTGATACAGAAAAATATAGTGATGAAGAAACACAAAGTTATATAAAATATCCATCAGAAGATGATTGGATAAATAAGTTTATGAAAGATACTTTAGAAAATTGTCATTATGGTTTAAAGAAATGCGGGTTTTTAGTTTTAAACATAGCGAACACATCTTCAGCAAAGAATATTGAAGAAGGGTTGTTATTGCTAGCTAAAGACATAGGATTTAAACATATAAAGACTATGCAGTTAGTTTTGTCTGCAATAAATGGCGGTGGATATAAGTATGAGCCAATATATATATTTAAAAAGGATTAAAGATGCCGAATAAAAAAGCTAAATATAGAAAGCAAGAAAGAAGAAAGAAAAACTTAGAAATAAGAAAGTATAAACGAATGAAGAAAAAACTAAGGAGAGAGAATGGCACATCCAAGTAAAGTAAAAGGTAATAAATTTGAAAGAGATGTTGTTAATAAAGCAAAAGAACTTGGTCTCGACTCCAAGAGAGCCTACGCATCCAATGGAGAGTCTTTAGGGATGCACGCTGAAGTCGATCTTATAATTGAAAGCTACAAGATACAAGCGAAGATTCGCAAGAGTATCGCCTCATATCTGCTTCCCAATGAGAACGTAGATGCACAAGTTATAAGGCAAGACAGAGGCGAGGCTTATATCGTGTTAAGGTTAGAGGATTGGCTAAAGCAGATTCGTTAAAATACATAGAGTATATTAGAGGATGTACTTGCTTGGTCTGTTTTGCCTCTTCCCCTGACCCTGACCACCTTGAAGCAATCGGTATGGGAGGAAATCGTAAGAAGCCCACACTCAAACATTATTCTTGCGTTCCTTTATGCCGATTGCATCATACTGAAAGACATAACTTAGGAATACCAAGATTTGAAGATAAGTATAAAATAAACCTATGGAAAGAAGCATTTAAATTATTAAGGGAGTATAATGAAATTCACAGGCAAAGTTGAAAAAGGCAATTTAAAGCTACACGATATAGGCTCTTATAGAAGGTTTTTAAATGGGATTAAGGGCGAAGTATGGATTGAGGTAAAAGAAGCTCCTAAAATGCGTTCTGTAGAGCAGAATAACTATTATAGACATATCATTAGACAGATTGGAAATCACTTAGGTTATAGTGAAGATGAAATGCACGATGTTATTAAGCAAAAGTTCGCAATCGAGTCTACTAAAGATTTATCTAGAGATGATTTTAGTGAATTGCTAGACAGGATTATCAGATTCTCTGCTACACTTGGATTTGTAGTCCAAGACCCTCGTAGAAGCTAATTACCAAACCTCGATTATATTCATAGACACATTCCAAGTCTGATATGCTACTTGTGTAGCTGATAAAGAACTTTGGTCTAATCGGCATTGAGCAAACTCTGGATTAGTAGCTGATGGGTCTGGGCAGAAAATAAAACTTAAAGCTCCTCCTAATGTTAAGTCAAATATCTGTTGAATCTCAGAGCCTGCAGATAGCTCATTGTAGTCGCTGCCCTCATCATTTATTAAATCTCCAAATACATTCGGTCTTGATGTATCGTAAAATAAATTATCGTTCCCAATGTATGAGAACTTTAATTCCCAAGACCTTCTTCCGTGCCTACCTAATCTACTAGAGGATTCATTTGGATTAACTAAAGCAAAAGGCTCACCACTTATCCAGTTAGGTGTGCCAGAGTTATTTACTTGAACATAATCTGCTCCACCTAAAGTTCTTTGTATGTTTACACCATCGTATTCTACAGATTTTTTTATACTTAAATCTGGAGAGTTTGGCATATCGTAATATCTTCCAAAAGACATTGTTCCAATATTTACTGCACCTTCAACATTTGTATCTAACCCTATAGATACCTTATAAAGATCATCTTGAGGGTTTTCTGTAAACTCAACAATACTATATCCGTTTTTTTCAATAGGGCTAGAATTAGCTACATCATCAGGAAAACCACTTATAAATTGTATAGGCGTATCATTATAAAAAAGTAATAAAGGTGCTTCATCTGTTAAATTTGCTACGTTATGGTTTATTATACCTGCCCAGTTAGAATTGCTGGCTAGCCTAGACCACGATTTATCGATATTATCTTGAGGGTAAAAGTTAAAGTGCCAAAGCTTGTAATCATCATTATTTAGATTATACTGGTTTGTTTTATATAAATCAAAATTCCATACATCATTATTAGACTCTAAAGGCTCACTATCATTAAATCCGAATGAGTTTTGCACACCATCTTCCCAATAAAAAAACCCTTTTAATCTAGCGAGTTGCGTAAAATCTAAATAAAAACGAGGGCTACCTATACTTTGATTAGCCATTTCTTCCTCCATTAATTTGTTTTGCTCTTATAACTTTTCTTTTAACAATTCTTTTTTTATTCTTATGATAAAGCCTAACTGAATCTTTATTATGCACCCCTCCAGTCATAAAATAGCCTTCTGAATGAAAATGAACGTCTCCATAATACTCTTCGCCATCTTTAGTAACTAAGTTTCCTGAAACGCTTTTTAAGTTATTGGTAACTATATCTGTTCGCTTTTTAGTTGCCACATCTCCATAAAAATAAGAGTCTGAGTATTCTTGCCACTTACTATTAAGTTGATTCCAATTATCTGACATCTTATTGTAATAATTTATATTTGCATTCAATGATGCGGTTACTTTTGATGTGTCTGAATAAAGATCGGCTTTCAATATTTTAAAACTACCATTGTAGGAAAATAGAAGTTTAGGGAATTTTTTATCAGATATTCTTAATATTAATATCCTATTATTCTTTTCTTGTATAATAAACCCTTCAGGCAACATTGATTCTCCTTTTATTTTGCCTTTATATGTTATGTCTATAGCATACGGATTTCCATCGCTTTCTAAATAAATATTTCCATCGTAATAACTTATTGTTCCGCTTGTCATATTATACCTCTATTGCACCTAAGTCTGTTCCCTCAACTACCGATTGTACAATTTGTACCACATCTAAAATATCTACATAATTATCTTGATTTACGTCGGCTGCTAAAAATTGATTATCGTTAAATTCTGAGCTTCCTACAACCATATCAACAATAGCAACTATATCTAAGACATCTACGCTTCCATCAAAATTGATGTCACCTAAAACTATCTCTTGCGTTTCCTCAACCTCTTCCTCATCTTCTTCTAGTTGGGGAGGAATATAGAAATTACCAGTTGCGTAGTCTGGAGAATTGTCTCTAACGTGGATTGGATTAATTTTGTGAAGTTGAATTAAATTAACTTTTACATTTTTTTGAGACTTTTTAATATCAGTAATTATAAAATAAGGTAAAATTTCTTGCCCACCACTATCAACGTCTTCTCCTCCGACAAAATAGCTTTGAGTGTAATCTTCTCCAAAAATTGTCATATCTTCAATAAGTGAATCAAACTCAACTACATCCCCGCACTCTAAGTGCATATAGTTAGGGGGTAACGTGCAACTTATCTCATTGTGCTGGTTTTTATTCCATTCTAATAAATAATTTCTAAGCTTTATAGCAGTAGATTCATCTCTAATATATTTAGATTCTACTTTTAAATAAGCATCTTCTAAAGAATTTATATTATATAGGTTTTGAAGAACATCGTAATTGACTGGAACTGCACCATCATTATTGAAATTAGTAGACTCAGTATACTGATCAAGTCCTGTATCATAATTATAATCAACCTTGACCATTAGCTTAACATCTGATAGAGGGGTTTTAGAATATTCAAAAGAAGAAACATCTGCTGAATTTATAATTACGTCTGACTCTCCATAATTTTGAAATATATTAATAAAACCAAATGTTCCATCGTGTCTAAATCTTGGAATTAATTTAGTGCCTTTGCAAAAATCAGATAAAAATTCTTTAGCTTTAGTTTCCTTAGATACAACAAAGTCAAAACGCCAACCTTCGTGATTATCTCTAGCCTCTATAACAGAGTTTTGGTCAAAAGCATCAACATTAAAATAGCCAAATTCTTTTTCCATTACGTGCATTAATATATCTGAAGGCTTCGTGATTAGCCAATCATCATTAATGTTTTCTTCATTTAAGCTTTCTTGCCCTGTATATCTTCCGTCAAACTGGTCTATCCTTCCTTTTACGTCTGCAAAATATTTTTGTTGAGGCGTATTACCAATTATAAATCTTTGATGTAGCTCAAAGTTGCTTATGTTTGTTTTAAAGAATCCATTAACTATATAGTCGTCATTTTGCTCTTGATTTGGATGTCCTATAGTATATGTTAATACAACATTATTTACAGAGTTTATATTTTCTCTCCATTGGTCTGTATCTTCATCTTCATATTTATTGCAATCTGTAAAAAATACACTAGGATTATTCTCATCTGGAAACTTTATGTTATTAGTGTATGTTGAAAAATCATAGGAACTATTTTCAGGCTCTGTATCAGGGTATCCAGTAGAAAAACTATAAACAAGTTCATCGGTAGGTATACCCCCATTATATCCTTCAGTATGAGTTAATATATCTTTATATTGAATTAAATCATCGCCTTCTTTACTATCTTTAGGCTTAAAAGCATCGCATTCCACATAAAAGTGGGGATAATTTACGGGATTATTATCGTCAACGCTTGTGTTTCTATAAAAATCAACAGTTACCTTTCCTTTTAACTTACTATATACGCTTCCTAAAATAACATCATTTCCCGATATTGAATTAAAAGTTAAATCTAACTTTGTTGCCTGCATTTGCCCTAAATTGTTACTTATGGGACACCAGTTTCCGCCTATCGTCGCATCTATACCAAGACTTATTATTTCCGCAGAGCTGTATGGTGCTTCATTATCCATATCAAATAAATCGAATTCTTCTGTAACAATCATTCTCTCGCCTTGATTCCAGCCTTGTGCATTATGTTTTATAAATTTTAATCTATTATTATCAATGCTTCCGTAATCCCACTTAATTAAAGACTCATAAAGACTGTTAAAGCCTTCATAATTTAAAGGCTCAGAAGGATTTGATAGGTATGGATTTTTATAAGAATATAAAGTATCTATAACTGGATTTACGCTATAAACCTCTACTTTAGGGAAGTGTGGAAATGGGGTAAACGCTGTGCTGCTAGAAATAAATTCTATTTCAGAATTGCCCTTTGGGACACATTGACCTAAAACTGGATAAAGTCCAAATACCCAGCTTCTTTCGGGTAGCCCAGAAGCAAATGCTGTTTCTCCGTAAATTCTTGTACCCCATAAAACTTTTCTAAGACATACCAAGCCATCATCATTGTAGACATATTCGCCAGAATCATTAATTTCAGTAATCCAAGCAGTTACATTTGGATTAAAATATTCACTAGCATCATCATCTATCATTAATTCGATATCTTCTAAATCAGGATTTGTGCTTGTAATCCTTATTCCAGCTAAATCACTATGAAAGTTAGGCTGGAATGCACTTGATTCATTTTCTATAAAATTAATTAAACCTTGAGCTACAAAATTTGTTCCAAAATACTGGTCAGTTGAATAGGCTACTGGATAGCTTCCAGACAAAATTTCCGCATTTAATGTAATCCATTCAGCTCCATTGTACTCATTAGAAATATTTAAAAACTGTAAAACATCTATAGCATCTGGAAAATATACTGCATCAAATGCCCTATTACCAAACGCATCCCCCTCAGACTCGTCTAATATTTTAGTCAATTCCCATAAAGCAAATCCTTTGTAAAGAGTTCTTTCCCTAAAAAAGCCTACAAAATCTCTTTTATATCCGTAATTTGCTCCCTTTAAAATAAAATCTCTATGAAACCCTAAAAGCCTTTGGTCTCCTTGAGGCTCTGGAAAAAGAAATTGTTGGTTTGTTCCTAAGACATCATAGCCATCATTTTTACCTAAATACTGAATATCTGCCATATCTCCATACTCTAAAGCCACGTCAGAAGATGAAGACGATACTCCTGTAACTTCTCTTCTTGCTTCTATTTGAAATTGGTCTCTCCCTTGAATATTTAAAGGCAATCCTGATGTATAAGCCATTTCTGACAATTTCTTTTCTAAAATAATTCTATCATTTGCTTCAGATATTTCATATTGAGGCTCGCCCGTTTTACTTGTATTGTAATTAGAGTAATCATATCCATTTATGTAAAAATCATCAGGTAAATCTAAAAAATTAATTGGCACTACTAAATACATATCGTCTCTAAATATTAATAAAGGCTCAATATTATTAGCAAATCCTAGTATGTCTATTTTTCTTTCATCATCTTGAGTAAATACTGCATCAGGAAACATATAAGATGTTAATGATGCTGGATTATTTCTTGTAAATATTATAGGCGATTTATCAACGTGTCCATAGACTACTGGAAAATGAACATTTTTACTAGCATCTACTGTCTCAGATGCAGGATCGTATGTTTTGTTTTTTGGAAATGTCTTATTGTCTAAAGTATATTGACTATGGTCTTCAACGCTAAAGGATACTTTTTCTTGGTTTCCGCTATAGTCTTTTACAAACCCTTTAAATATCTGTAAGCAATCTTCTAAGGTATCGCAACCTTCATTCGCATAATAAATCTCTACCTCTGCATTAGTAAACGAAAACCCTTTAAACTTTTCAGAAAAACGTATTTGCTCTATAACGTAGTTGCTTACATCTATAGTTACTTGATTGATTTGGAATTTCTTATCAGCTATGTCTATCTTTTCATTAATGCTTGATACGATAAGATTCCTATCTTCGTAATACTCTCCGTCAAACATTCCTTTAATTTGAGCAAGCCGAATAATATTACCACCTGCATTAATAACTACTATAGGATATACATTAATTGCTTTTCCTGAAAAACCATTTTTAAACTTCTGTGGTAAATTAAGCATTAACTTATTCCTATGTCAGCACCCCTTCGTACTGCATCTTTTATTTTAGGTATGGCTTCGTTTTCTATAAAATCTCCTGATAGTACATTGCCTGAAAAATTAATATTAACTCCCCCTGATTGACCAGTCCTATTCATTCTATTTAAGTTCTCAAGACCTATAGACTCTACAGCACTTCTTCTCATCACAAACTCACCTTCTTGAGCCATAATAGGGACATTGCCTCCTTGATGATAGCTTTGAATCATTCCTCCGCTATGCAATTCAGGAACATCTGCTGAGCCTGAATTGTTTGATCCCCCAAAAGTAAAACCAAACAATGAAGGGGCTGTTGCAAAGTTCGTAAAATCTGTTTTAAATATCATACTCATTAATTTAAATGTTGCCCAATTAGCTAAAAATGTTGATACAATTCTCTCCATTTGCTGAATGATAACATCTCCAAATCTTTCCCAAGTCCTAGCTCCTTGTTGTGAGCTTAGCCAAAAACTTGTTGTAGCTTGCGTAAGAGAGCTTATATCTCTTTCAGCTTGCTTTACACTATCAGACATCTTATCTATCGTATCAATACCCTCTTTTATACCTTCTGTTGATTTTTTAAATTTATCCCCAGTCAAACCCAAAGCATCCAATATAGAGTCTACAAAGCTTTGCTGTGTTTCAACCTGCTCTTGCAGTTTAGCTATAGTTTCTTCAGCATCTTCTCTTGTTTCGACTTGCGTTATGCCGCTTGATTTTCTCCATTCAGCCCATTTAAATAAGTTGTCTCTAATTGCTTTATCTAGCCCAAAAACTAAACCTCTTTCCATTATAGCTTCTGATAAAGACGTATATTCTTCCTTAGTGCTTTTAAATCCCACCTTTAAAAATCCAACAGATTTTACTGCCTCCATCATAGTGCTTACGAAATTCTTTTGCTCCTCTGTAGTGTGACCTAAAGTTACCGATACAGCTTCCAACTGAGACCTAATGATATTTTGTAATTTGACTTGCAACTCAGCTTGCTTTATTTCTCTATCGGTCAATGCTGCGATTGCCGCAACAAGTTGTTTTTTCTTAGTCGATAAAACTTCATTTGCAACTTCAATTCTAATTTTTTGCATTAAAAATTCATTATGTTCATCAAGAGCCTTATTAAGCAAATCCATCCCAATCTTTTCATCTTCTATATTTTTGAAATAATTTGGAAATCTTGCTATTATTTTATCTTTTACATCAAGATAGTCTTTTGTTCCTTGTGTGGTTTGGTTTAGCTCATTTTTTAGCAACCTAGTAGCTACTTGTTCCTCGTTTATTTTTCCAATAGATCTTTCTAAAGCGGTATCTACTAAATCTAACCATTGAAGAAAAGCAACCCCTCCATCTAATATATCTGCTAGAACTTCAGCCATAGATTCTAAGGCGGGAGCAAGAGCTTCGCCTACAGTCGATGAAAAATTTTCAGCACTTGCACCTAATCTTTGAAAAGCATCCCCTTCTTCAGTTTCTTCTCCAATACTTTTTAGTTTTTCTCTAGCAGAATCCATTGTAGCATTGAAAAAAGCTTGTTTTTTCTCTGCATCTGTTAGATTATCGGCAGTCTTGCCTATTTCTTTAGCATAAGCTTCATAAGCCTCATCTGCTTTAACAATAATACCAATATTATCAAGCATAAGTCTTGACTGACGACCAATACCAGTAATGAGAGATTCTATAGAACGCTTAGTGTCTACTCCAAGAGCTTTACCAAGTCTTTGTGCCATATCAAACATTTCAGCCATTTCATCTGAATTTCTAGAAACCCCAAGAATCATAGCATTATTAGCTTGTTGTAATAAATCGAAATTAGATACTGTTCCGTTAGTTGCCGCACTAAGCTTATCTAAAGCTATTGCAGATGATTCAGCTCCAGTTACAAGGTTATCAAATGCTGTTTCCATTTGGTTAAGCTGTTGAGAGCTTTTTGCCATAGCTCCTATTGCCCTTGTAAGACTATTGGCTACAAGTCCTAGACCAAAACTAACTAAAAGTAATTTAGAACGAAGTGTAGATAAGGAAAGAGAAAAAGCACTTGCACCTTTAGTATTTCTGCTAAAAGCTGTTCCTAGAAAAGTTTGAGATACAGCAGCAGTTTTAGCATTTTTTTCTAACCTTGCCTGTGCCTGAGCTAAAGCATACATTGACCTTATAAGTTTTTTATCGCCTCTTGCTCTAAAATTTACTAGAATTGTTTCTTGTGCCATTTATTTCCTTTTTTTCTTTTTTAGCAAATGCTGTTCTGATTGCAAATGCACGCCTTACCCACTTGGCTGGCTGATTATCATAAGACCCCTCATAAGGAGGTATATTAAATTTCTCACAATATGTATACCTTTCTATGTCTCCATTTAAAGTAATGTCCATAAATTTATTAGGACACGCAAAAAAAGGTATCTGTGCTACTAACGATTCGGCAATATCAAAGGACTTGTCCTGCTCTTCGTTTACTTGGGTAGTTTCTTCTATAATTAAATCTGCAACTGCCCAAACATCATCCATATTGTCGAATCTGCGTTTTTCTCTAATTCCGTCAATTAAGACTGGAATTTCAGCTGAATAAGGGAAGCTATGGTATCTGCAACCCCCGCAAGTAGGTAAAAGTATATTTAGTTCTACTTGGAGGGCTTCTCGTTTCCCTCAAACAACAACTTCTGAATCTCTAAAGCAATATTAATTCTATCTTCATCACTTATTGCTCTAATAGTGTCGTCTGAAGAGTCTACTAATGCTAGTTGCAAAATTTTAAGGCAATTATAGTTAGGTTCTACGATCTCTACCCCGCCTTCAACTGTTTTAACCATCTTCATTAGTATGTCTTTTAACTTTGCCTCATCAGCAATAGTAAACTCTTTTATCTTAAACGCTTTTTTATTCTTTAGTTTAATCTCCATTTAAACATCCTCTTTTTTTATTTATTTAGCAAGCAATTTCAAACAATGCTGTACTTGAACCTATACCTGAGCCTACTGCTTTAACCGATACGTCTAATCCCATCATATCTCCTTCGCTAAAAGCAACATTTGTTATGACAGAGCCAGCAAATTTAAATTCAAATTCGCCATCAGAAGGTGTGGCATCAGTAGCCATTAATGTAGCTCCTTCCGAACTGCCTGTAGCTTGGTCTGTAAAGTTTTCAAACATAACATCTGTATTGTCATCATACTTAATGTTAAAGTCAGCAGTTGCAGAAACTTCGCCAACTCTTGAAGCACTTTCGTAGCCTGTTGAACAAGGCCCTGCAAAAACAACATCATTTTCTACATTTAAAGTAAATGAATTTACTAAAACATTAGAGTGTCCTGCAATAATTCTATCGTCAGCATCCCAAGAACTCATATAATAATTATTAGAACTTATTACTGTATCGATAGCTACGTCTGCTTGATTCATAATAGGTGCAGAGCCAGTTTTAAATGTAGCTGAAAACTTAACTCTACCGCCCTCTGTCCCAGCATCTCCATTAAATGATATTGCGGTACAAAAAACATCTTTTAAGCCTATAGCGTGTCCACTAGCAGGGCTTTTGTAAGCAACTGACAATAGTTGATTTGCAGTTTGGTTTGCAGTTGCAGATGTCATATTTTGAACTGCACCAGCAGATGTTATTAAGTAAGGAACTGTATCTCCTTGTGTAATGTTGCCCAACAAAAGGTCTAAAACCTCTGTTGTAGCTGTTCCTGACACAGACATTTCAATTACTCTTACTAGCTTCTCTTGATAAAAATCAGTAGCTTGTAAAATTCTACTTCCATTTCTTGGGTCAAGAACTTGATTTAAGTTTAAAGATGGACTCCCTATAGAGTCGACATCTACTGCAAGCCAAGCATTATCAGGACTAGCACCAGAATCTGGATTGATAGTACCCCAATCATCCTGCTGGGCAATTAAGAACGAAAACTGCTTTGGTGAATAAGCATTTGCATTAATAGCCATTATTTATCTCCTTTAGGGTTACCACCCTTCTTTTTGTTTGTTTTAACTTCTTCTACATATTCGGCAGCAGGTTTAGGTATTCTATCTACCTCTACTTGCTTGCCTGAATTTATTTCATTTATTAAAGTAAGGCAATGTCCAGCATTTCTAAATACCAAATTATTAGGTACTGGATTGTCTTTATTTTTTAATTTCACTTTCATAGTTACTCCTTAATCTAAGTTACCAACGTGTTGACATTTATATTCCCATTGCACTACATAAACTCCCGACTCTTCATCAGGGTTAAGCTCAGTAGTTTCAAATCTGCAATTAAAAGCACTAGAGCTATCCGCTAATGTCATCGTTATATTGTCGTGTATTAGTGCTTCAATTCTTGATACATATCTTAAAACGTGGTCTAATGCTGTTTTTTTAATATTATGTTCAGCAAAATAATAAAACACGTTGATTGTAAATTCTCTCATTTCAGAGTTAACCCCATATTCAGATAGCTCGCTACCTACAGGATCGAGCCTTAAAAACTGAGTTCCTTCATTACCTTGCTCTCCAATATAGACAGGTAATGCTCCCTTAAATTCTGTACGCAATACGCTTCTTAGTTTATCTAATATGTTTTTCCAATTATTTGTGAATGTTCCTCCTGATACTAGACTAGGCATTATTTATAGTACCTTCTAGCAGGCGTTCCGCTTCTTGTTAATTTAATAGCTTTCATATCCGAACTATCTACATATTCTGTTTGACCTGTTACTTCAATTTCCCATTCATCATTGGCTGCGGCTTGAGTAGTATCTGTATCTCCTGCAAATCTTATTTGAAGGCTTCCAGCTAATGGCTGAAAATCCCCTGTAATCTTTTCATTTGTCACAACTTGGTTTTGCTTTAAACCATCAGAGTCTTTTGTATATACATTGTATGTAGCAGTACCTAAGACCCCTCCTGTGCCTATTTTAACTTTAATTAAATCCCAAGTTCCATTCCAGTTGCCTCTTGTATCTACAGGTCTAATTTTTCCTGATGTATAGGTAATATCTCTAATTAATCCTTGAGAAGCATCTGCTGTGTTCTGCCAAGACAAAGCCGCCTTACCTTCATTTAATAATTCTATATTTTTATCAGCTTCTTCCATAAAAGATAGTGCTAATTCAGACTTATGGTCTTTTGTCTTAATCATAAAAGCAGCAGCTATTAAGCCAACTGATCTTATTACCATATAGTCATAGTTTCCAGACTTATCTTTTAATTGCTCTCTAGGTAAAGAAGGGTCTACTCTTGAATCAAAGTATCGGCTTGCATCAGCTCTATATTGAGTTACCATACCTACAAACTCTTCTCCCCCTTCCATTAATTTATCTGATGGAGTGCTAGCTGAATAATAATAACATACATCTTCAGCCGAGTTATAAAACCATTCTCCTTCTACATTTAAATCAGTATGTGCTGATTGGGCTGGACCTAAATCTTCCCCATCTGCA